>JAEEGI010007418.1_pt1 | contig 24569 bp, 15 predicted proteins | sample 8958751 | NCBI WGS metagenome assembly JAEEGI01 (sample SAMN16246545, study PRJNA631951) | gut metagenome | biome: gut microbiome; feature: rumen; material: KS-attached | host: Bos | place: Iran: Karaj | collected 2018-10
CTTCAACATTTCCTTTATTTCATGGATTTGGGTTCTAAAGTTCCCCACCTCCATCTCATTCAACATTTCATACATTCTCAAGGCTTTACGGAAACAATTCTCTGCCATCACCCCGTCTTGGGCGTCCCTAAAGATAATGCCCAGGTAATAACAGCTCTTGGCATACCTAGGTCCATCCGCCGCAAAACCGCTTTCGTACTGTTGGGTATAACTGTCAAGCACCATCACATCAGAATACAGTGAGTCGGGGATGTTGACCAATTCGTATTTACCTTGGGCCACATGGATTTCGGGATTCGTCATAGGATAGCTTCCTGAAAAGGCAAGATAGTCCTCCAACACATCCGTCTCGGGTTCATCGCAAACAAGAGCCAAAGCGTCAAACACCTCGCCCGAAAGGAGCTTCTCGTACAACGGCAGCTCCGTTCCCTTCAGGTCGTCTTGATTGATGCGGGCCATCATGTCGGCATACTCATCCATCCACAGATAGGCGGTCTTCAGTTCCGCCTCGGCTTGCGACTCCCAATACTTCAATTCCGGTTCCGTTATCAACTGTTGCGCATACTGACGGTTAAAAAACGACATCGTGGAATCGTAACGACGAATAGATGCCGCCTCGAGCAAGGCATAATAACGGGTGCGCGCTTCGGCAACCTTTCCAACAGGAGCCATCACTATCCGCAGGGAATCCTTGTCCGTCAAAGTGTAGCCTTCACGCGACACGTGATGATTCACCATCTCGTAGCCATATTTCTTGGCATTCAATCCGAGCACCACATCGCCCACTTTATGCTCACCGAAGCTAAGACGAAACAAACCGAAGGCATCGCTCGAAGTAGGCTGGCAATCGTGTGCAGATGGAATAGTAATGGCAACGCCCGACAAGGCCTTGCCTCCTGAATTCATCTCCACCACACAACCATATTGAACCATTTGAGCCGACAAAAAATTCCCAAACATGGCAAGGAAGGCCATGAAAAACCACTTTTTTCTACCAAGTAATGTACTCATATTCATTTAAAATAATAAACTAACCACCCATAGGCAACTGGAATCAGAGCCTCATCACCTTGGGGTTTTTATCTTTGTATTGGTTGGCGCAACGGCCCACCGGTGCTCCACTCAACCATGTCGGTTCGCAAATCATATACTTCTCACCGTCAACCATCAGATAATCACCTTTCACGGGCTCATTGAAATGCACAGCCGTAGTCACATGGGCAGGATAACTCAACAGCACCACATCGAGACCTACCAACTCACGCACCAAGCAGGAGAACAAGATGGAACGGTCCTCACAGTCACAATAGGGATAGTAGAATGTTTCGTCAGGGTAAAGCGGGCGCTCGTAGCCAAACTGATCCATGTCGGAAGAATAGCCAAAACCCGTTTGGACAAAATTCAGCAACATGTCAACCGCCTCCACTTCCGTTTTTCCCTCAATTGCCTTTTGCAACACCGGATAGAGGTCACGCTTCACGCATTCGCTCAACGAGGCGTAAGAATAATAGTTCCACTGGCTAGAGACCGGATAGTCGTCATAAAACGCCATAAGGTTTTTGTTCGTTACAATCGTGACCTCAATCTCAGGATAATGTTGCGCCGAGAATGTTTGTTTTTCGGTCCTATCAAGACTGAACTTGGGTTGCACCATAGCCAGGGAAAGCGATTTCTCTTGTGGAAACGCCCTGTCGAACACAAGCATCGACTTGTCTTGCAAAGACTTGTCAATGATATAGTAGTGGATGCCATCCATCACCGTGTACTTATAATGATATATCCTTTCATCTGAGCCTATCAGTAAAGTCAACTGGTCCTCAACCTTTGCAATACGCATCTGATAGCCCGACTGGACCAAAATGTACATTTGCAGTACCACGGCCTCATTGGTGCCTTTGCCAAAATACTTGCCGGCCATCTCCTCCGCCAACTTCACGTATGCCCAGTCACATAAGTTGCAAGCTTTTCTTTGCCTCAAGCATTCGGCAACAATATTGTCGTAATAAGAGCATGACAATTTCTTCCACATTCTGGCCACACTCTTCTCCGAAACATTCTTGAGTTTGATGGGGTTTTTCGGCTTTGGCTCGACACGCACCTTGATTGGCGAACCATAGAGTGACAATGACTGCATAGTGGCGTCGGCATCAAAAGTCGTCATAATCGGGTCAAGCGGCTCAGGCTGACCTGACAGCACGAGACTCTCATTAGAAGTAGAGCCCAAAGGCAAACGAGTCTTTGGCAATCGCTCCGAGGGAGAGGACTCGATTTCGTCATACTCTATCTTGGAGTTGGTCACAACGGCTTCGTGCTCAAAAGTGATGGTCGTCGGCTTAGGCTGCATCGGAGGTTCCTCTGCATCCATGACATTGTAAAACGTCCATGCCTCTTCCATGAATTTGGCATATTCGGCATTGGCCTTCTGACGAAAGTCTTCAAACTCGTCGTTGGCTTGTTGCACGAATCTATCAAATTCGTCCATGGCTTTTTCCTTCGCATTTTTCGCCTCTTTTTTCATGTCGTCATCAACCTGGGCTGCGGCTGCGACTGTAAAAAGCAATGCCAAAAGTGTAAATGTCAGCTTTTTCATATACGCGTATTTTATTGTTTTCTATAAAGCAACTGGTTTTCTATAGCACCACAACTGTGGGACTGACAGATTTGTATTTTGGAGCGCATTCCCCTACGCGAGCATTGATATAGGTCGGATCGCAAATGATATAGGTCTTGTCGCCAACAAGCAAATAATCGCCTTTCACTTCTTCGTTGAAACATACCGCCGTAGCCAAATGCTCGGGATAATTCAGCAACACCACATCCAATCCCAACAACTCACGGACAAGGCAGGAAAACAAAATGGAACGGTCCTCACAATCACAATAGGGATAATAAAACGTCTCGTCGGGAAACAGTGGACGCTCGTAACCAAACTGCACGTCGTCGGTTTGGTACCTGAATCCGGTTTGCACAAAATTCAGAAGGATGTTGGCGGCTTGCAGCGTCGTTTTCCCTTCAATGGCTTGGCGCAATGTTGGATACAATGATTCTTTCAGCACATCGCTCATCGATGCCTTGGTATAATAATTCCACATCGAGCTCTGCGGATAATCGTTGTAAAAAGCAATCAGATTCGAGTTGGTTTGCACAGTGGCCTCAACCTCAGGATAACGCGACGAAGCCACGGTCCGTTTTTCCGTCAAAGTTTCCTGCAGCTTTGGCTGCGTCAAGGCCAACGAAAGCGAGGTTTCCTGTGGGAATGCATGGTCATAGACGAACATCTCCTTTTTGTTGAACGACCTGTCGATGATATAATACCGGATTTCCTCCTTCTTGAAACACTGGTAACGATAGATTTGCTCTTTTGAGCCGATGAGCAAGAAGAGCCGATCCTCTTTATCGCGCCCGATGCGCATCTGATAGCCCGATTGGGTGAGCAGGTACATCTGCATCACCACGGCTTCATTGGTGCCTTCGCCAAACTGTTTCTCCGCCACCTGCTGGGTGAGCTTGACGTATGCCCAATCGCAGAGGTTGTATTTCTCACGTTGTTGCAGACACTCCGCAACGATGGGGTCGAAACTTGAGTCGGACAACTGCCGCCACATCTTCGCCACGCTCTTTTCAGAGGCGTCATCCAGATGCAACGTTTGTTCACGCTCTAGATGAAAGGCAAAAGCAGAGCCATAGAGAAACACATTCTGCGCAGCTGACGAAGGGGCAATGTTTGGTTTGATGGGTTCCAAGGGCTTGGGACGCTCCAGTTTGGGGCTCGAATTACCTCCCGACAACTCCAAGATTTGAATTGGGTCAGGAATACGGATGGGAGTAGCCTCAGGTCTTGTATCGGGACCGGGTTCAGGATTAGGGCTTGGATCGGGTTCTGTGTCGTCAAACATGGGGACGGGAGGCTTAGGCTTGGTGGGAGGCTCCTCGGCGGCTTGTATCTCAAACATCTTCCAAGCATTCTCCATGAATTTGGCATACTCCTCATTGGCTTTGCGACGAAAATCCTCATACTCCTGATGGGCTTGCCGTTGAAACTGCTCAAACTCCTTAAAGGCAGCGTTTTGCGAATCCTGGATTGCTTTTTTCCAATCGTCTTCCACTTGGGCTTGCAATGCGATAGCCAGCAACAAGGCTATTCCTGTCAATGTCAGTCTTTTCATATACACTTTGCTTTATTAACAAAAACATAGAGGCTATCGGTGTGCAAAATTAGTCCAAATATTTTAAATAAAAAAGAAATATCATGTTTTAGGGAAAAATACACTTATTGATTCTCGAAAATGAAACCATCTTTACCGAAGATTTCAAATCCTAAGCCAACATCTTAAGTATAAGGAATACTTTATTTGCAATTCGACCGTCTAGAATAACAAACACGAATTACCATATATGAACCACAAATTTCCCATTAATCCTGCGGCTGCCACAATTGCCCGCTTTCGCATTGCAAATGCTGATATTCTCGCCTCCTGAATTGCAAAATTCGGGAGAACGGGGGTGTTTTTCAAACGTCAAGCCTTTCTTTCAGTTGGGCTGGCGTAACTGCAAACGAACAATCGGGATAATGTCTCATGTTGCCCGTCACCAAACAAACGCCTAGGTCTTCATATATTACTGCCGCTTCGTAAAAACAAACATCCTTGGGATCTGGCAGCACCTTCTTTGTCCTATTGGGAGTGACGCAAACGCCCTGCACTTTCAATTCCTCCAAGATTGTTTTCACCAACTCCTTGTTGAATCCAAATTTGTCTCTATTCAGCACCGAAACATACTCTGCCATTATTTCCTTGGAAAGCACTGGGGTAATCTTTCCCAAAAAGACCGATTCGAGTATGGCAAAAGGTACAGAACGTTGACGGTCTTGCGCCAACAAAGCAGAAACGATGACATTGGTGTCTATGACTACATAACGCATGACACTCAATTGTTAGCGTGAACTGCGGCAATTTCCGCTTCTATTTCCTCTTCTGTCATGCCCGATTTGCCATTCTTCACGGCATCTTCATTAAGCGCATACAGGGCATCCAATCCTCTTGCAGAAACACGGGGTTTCTCTTTGATCTCGAAAGGGACACCATTCTCCGCAACGGACTTCTTCAGAAAAATACGGACGGCTGTCGGAAGGTCGAGGCCAAGACGCTCAAACAAGGCCGTGGCTTGCTCCTTGAGGCTGTCTTCTACACGGATTTGTAATGTAGCTGTAGACATATTCTATAGGTTTGTGTATGATTTAGACTGCAAAAATAATACAAATTTTATTATTGTAATACATATATCCCCAAAAATACAAACACAAACCACCATAAATCCCCCACGAAATCGAAGATTGATTTCATCGAAATCGAAGATTCAACGTAGTTAATGCTGAGCATTTCGACGCAGTCAATTTCACATTAATCCTGCGGCTGCTGCATTATTGTTGTTCCGAGACGTGATAAGTCGACATTCAATAAAATTGTTGTTATTTTCCGAGACGCGATAAATCGACGTAATATTTGAAATTATCGTTTTTTCGAGACGCGATAAATCGACGTCTCTACAGGCGCATACGGTTTTGTAAACGTCGTTGTTCCCAATTACCACCACCCTTGTAGAGACGCGATTCATCGCGTCTCTTGTGATTCATCGCGTCTCCCATTCAATCATCGCGTCCCCCATAATTCATCCTGCCACCCAACGCCAAACATAACAAACATATATCCCCATAAATCCCCCACGAAATCGAAGATTGATTTCATCGAAATCGAAGATTCAACGTAGTTAATGCTGAGCATTTCGACGCAGTCAATTTCCCATTAATCCTGAGGCTGCCACGGTGTGACAGCCCTACAACCCCACCGTTGGGCTGTAGGGCTGTCGTACCACGGCAGCCGCATATCGTTGTTTTCCCGCATTGCAAATGCTGATATTCTCGCCTCCCGAATTGCAAATTCGGGAGAACGGTGAACGGGAAAACGGAGTACACATTAATGCAACGAGTTTTTATACTCATCATAAACCTTCTCAAGATTCTTGATTTCAATGATTTCCCGAATCCAAAAAACAAACACATACCCACTAGCAAGAACCATCGGCACAAAAGGAATACACACGGCGACACGATAAAGCACCATTAGCAGTGCCGAATTAAGCACATGTAAATATAAACCAATACAAGTCATAACAACGCTTAATACCATTGCTATAATGGCCAGAGAAAAATGCAACATATTCCACCTCACATAGCGTATTAGCAACTCCTTCCGAAAAAACAAATAAGGAACAAACATGGTCGCCAATGCCACTTGACCAATTACTACTATTATGTTTACTTCGTCCTCATGGAAAACACTTCCGACAAAAAAAGGCAGTGCTATAAGAAACAAGCAATAAACAGTACTCACTATTGACATACCAGAAATAAAGTAAACAAATGTCGAGGTCTGATACTTGTCATTGCAACATCTCAACGTCCGATGCAACTTTTGCCCAACACCAATAGAATTCCGATTAACTCCAGTTGCTTTTACTTTATCAATTAACCACTGATGGTCACGGATGATTTCGTTGAAAAGACCTCTACACACTTTGTCTAATAGATTGGATTGTTCTTTATCCCAAAACTGAAGACCATAACAGAGGGCTATCAAAGCGGCTATTAAACCCACCATGGTATTAGAATCAAACGAAATATCCATAGAGGAATCCTTTCTGTTTCTTTAACTAGCTAATTCCTCTATTCCTTTGGCTTCTATAATGCCATTCTCTATGTAGGCAACCCCATCAACACGATAGTGAATATTTGCTTGGGGATGGAATGAATAATGGATTTTACTCTTATGATAAGTAACCGAAAGAAACAAGTCCATGTCTCCGTAAAACTTTTTGGCTTCCTTCCAACTTTCATCAAGATCCATCTTTTCCCATTTTGTAAAAGGCTCTGCAAATGTGTTGGTCAACATGTTCAACAGGTCTTTAATTAACATATTGTTCAAAACAACACCAACAGCTCTGCGCAATTTCTTATGAAAAATAGGAAGAACCCCATTGTGACGCTTTTTGTAAAACTCATCGTCCACATCAATAATAATGAAATCCCCTATCTTAATTTCTTTGGCATTTATTGCTCGCGCAATCAACCTATAACCGTTGAGTATGCCATCGGGTTCCATGGAGTGGCCCAAAACCGTATAAAGATTATAATCGCAAACATGATACGATTGACCATTCATTATAAAATTGTCAGGAATAACAGTTAAAGGAGGATATTCGTCTGATGGTTTCCCAGGATTGCCTGCCGTGACATACTCATCGATATTTTTAATGTCATTGCGTCCCGTAATATTCTCATAGTCTCCTAATGTGACAATTCGTTTTATTACTTCCAAAGCATTCATTGTCCTCGTTATTTACGACATATTATTAGCATTTCGCCTTATTTGTCAATCAAATTATTTGTTTAAAATATTCAGTATCAATAAATTCAATTTTCTACCGAAACAAAGTGCAAAAATACAAAAAAAACAGACACGACTATTTGTTTTTTTGATTTTTTTCCGTTTCAGGTGTTTCGCGCGATAATTATTGCTTCTAAAATGCTGAAACATAAGCCATTAATCCTGCGACTGCCACGGTACGACAGCCCTACACCCTACACTGTAGGCCTGTCGTACCACCGCAGCCGCTTATCGTTGTTTTTCCGCATTGCAAATGCTGGTATTCTCGCCTGCCGCATTGCAAATGCGGAAGAACAAGCGCGTTGGTGCCACACGATTGCGCTTGGGCGGCCCGTCCCTTAGCCGCCCTGCTCCACTCCGCTGCGCCAACACCCTCAGCTTAAGGTTTCTTTATGAGAGATTTACTGGACAAGGACGAGGCGGAACCCGATGCGGGAGTTACAATAGCCAGGGCCAGGGCCGGCTTTGCGCCGGTTCGACACTCGGCAGCACGTCGCGCCCTCGTTCCAGTTACCGCCACGCAGCACGCGGTACGAGCCAGAAGAAGGCCCCTGCGGGTCGGTCTGTGAGCCGCTACTATAGTTGCCGTACCAGTCGCTGCACCATTCGTAAACGTTGCCGCTCATGTCGTAAAGCTCAAGCTCGTTGGGAGACTTAGTGGCCACAGGATGTGTTTGGTAGTTGCTGTTGTCATAATACCAAGCCACGTTACCTATCGTATTGCTGCCAGCGTACTTGTAACCTTGGCCCTGGTTGCCTCCACGTGCGGCATACTCCCACTCGGCCTCGGTGGGCAGGCGGAAGTTTTGGCCCGTTGCCGCATTCAAGGCTGGAAGGAATTCGTTCACTATTATGTTCCAGCTCACACTTTCTACAGGAAGGTTCGTGCTTATGAAATGGCTTGGGTTACTGCCCATTACGGCCTGCCATAGTTCTTGTGTCACTTCGGTCTCGCCAATGTAGAAGGTGCTCAGTGTCACGCTATGCACAGGGCTTTCGTCGTCGTACGCCTGGCTGTCATAGTTCTGCCCGCTGGGGTCGATGCTTTGCGCGCCCATCCAGAAGGTGCCACCTTCAACTCGCTTCATCGTAAACGAAACGCCATTCACATTGAAGGTCTGTTCTGTAGTCTGCTGCTGGAAATTCGCCACCAAGGTGCGGTTGCTGTTCACAGTAAAGGTATAATTGGCTTGCGTCGAAACCACAGTACCGTTCTCCGTCCAGTTGGTGAAGGTGTAGCCGCTATTGGCCATGGCATGTACAGTACAAGTTTGGCCTTGCTGGTATGGGCCTTCGCCGCTTACTGAACCTCCGTTGGTCGGGTAGGCGGAAACGATTATGGTGTAGGTCGGAGGAACGTATGTGAAGTTCGCCACCAAAGTGCGATTGCTGGTCACGGTAAAGGTATAATTGGCTTGAGTAGAAGCCACATTGCCACTCTCCACTTCCGTCCAGTTGGCGAAGGTGTAGTTGCTGTTGGCCACGACGGCATATACCGTACACTGCTGGCCGCTCGTATAGGTGCCTGTGGTCGGGCCTGTGGTGCTGCCTACGTGCGCAGAGCCACCTGTCGAAGCAGATACGGTAATGGTGTATTGCTGTGCACCTGTGCTAAAACTCACCTCGTTTTCAGCATAACTGAGACCTGCTTCGTTCCTTGCGTAGGCACGCACATAATAAGTAGTGCCAGGGGTCAAGCCCGTCATACTCACTTGGTAGGTGCCTGTGCCGTTGGTGGTGCAACTGTTATAGCTTCCATTCAAGTCCGGGTTGTGGTTGGCGCCCCAGCACACACCGCGTTCGGTTATAGGCGAACCGCCATCATCGGTCACGTTGCCGTTGCACGTGGCCGTGGTTTGTGTTGGGCTAGTCACTTCCAAAGTAATCACTGTCGGGGCACTCACGCTTTGCAAGGTGGTAAAGTCTTTATCATTGCCATAGCCTATTTTTCCCGCGCTATTCTTGGCGTAAGCCCTAACGTAATAATGGGTGTTTGGGATTAATCCGTTCATCATTGCGGTAAATGTTCCTATGTCAGGCGTCTCCTCGCTCACGGCATGGCTATCGTTCAAGTCGGGCATGGGGCTCGTGCTCCAGCATACGCCTCGCTCGGTTATGGCAGCACCGCCGTCGTTGGTCACGTTGCCGTTGCCCATGGCCGAGTTCTGGCCAAGATTACTCACTTCAAGGGTCTGCACCGTTGGCAGGTCGGCCTCCATGGTCAAGGTCAGTTCTTCGCCATAAGCAGGACATACGCTGTTTCTGGCGTAGGCTTTCACCTTATAGGTTTTGCCTGGCTCAAGGTCGGTCAGTTCCACGGAGTAAGGTCCTGTGCCTGCCGTTGGATAAGGGGCATAGTGTAAGGTCGGGTCGTCATTGGTACTCCAGCATACGCCACGTTCGGTTATGGAAGCACCACCGTCGTCGGTCACGTTGCCGCTCACCGTGGTGCCGTCAATGCCAACGGTTTCCACTGTAGGACAAGTGGCTTCCGTATCAAAGGATTTACTAATGCCATAAACAGGTTCATCACTTTGGTTGTTTTTCGCGTAAGCTCTCACATAGTATGTAGTACCTGGGGTGAGGTTGGTCAAGTTCAACTCGTATGTTCCCAAACCCGTGCCAATGTCACCATGTTCGTCGGTAATGGTCGGTATGGGGTTGGTCACGCTCCAGCAGATGCCGCGTTCAGTCACGGGGCTGGCTCCTTCATCGGTCACTTCGCCGTGGGCTTTCGCGCTTGTGGCGGTTATGTCGGTCACGTCAAGTGTCCGCACTTCGGGAAGGCCGTCCGTAGCGGTAAACGACACCTCTTCGCCGTACGACAAGCCTTGTTCGTTTCTGGCATAGGCACGCACATAATAAGTCTGGTCGGGTGTCAGGTCAGTCATATATCCTGGGTAGCTGCCTTCTCCCGTGCCATTCGGGTAAGTGTAGTCGCCAATCTCAGGCTCGGAGTGTGTGCTCCAGCAGATGCCACGTTCAGTCACAGGACTATAGCCTTGGTCGGTTACATTACCGCCACCTGTGGCCGTCGTTTCCGTTATTTCAGTGATACCCAAGGTGGTCACCGTGGGGCGGCCATCGGTGGTGTGGAAAGTTATGTCTTCGCCATCGCTCGTTCCTTCATCGTTGGTGGCGAAGGCATGTACATGATAGTCCTTATTGGGTTCAAGGCCGGTCAACCTTATGCCATACTCGCCTAATGTGGCTTCCGCTGCATCAATATTGATGGTCACGCCCGGGTTGGCGCTTTCACCATAGCAAACACCGCGCTTTCTGAGGTCAAGGCCACCATCGCTTCTCACATTGCATAGGCAGTAGGCCGAGTTGTATGTCACTTCGCTCACCTCAACGGTCGTCACTTCGGGTTTCGTGGTTTCACCAGGTGTACGAAAGTCCACAGGCTCGCTAAGGCCAAGACCTCTGGCGTTTCTGGCAAATGCACGCACATAGTGTTTCGTGGATGAAGACAACACTTCAGGGCCTAAGTCTATGTAGTACTCACCCGAACCACCGTTGGTATCCGAAATGGTATCGTCATTCATGGTCGGATGGTCGTACTTAATACTCCAACAAATGCCTCGTGAGATCACCGCTGAGCCACCGTCATCCTCCACTTTGCACACGATACGAAACGAGGTGCTGTCTTCGGAGGCTCGCACCTCCAATATCTTCACCGTGGGTGCTTCAGAGGTTGTGGTGAAGGTCTTCGTCTCCGTATTGAAAGGCTTCGAGAAACCATAGTCGACGGCATAATGGTATTGGTATTCCGTGGCGGGTTTCAGTCCAGTCATTGTCATGGAGAAGTCATTCCCTTCCAATTCCACATCAAACTCACCCATGTCAGCACCATTCTCCGACAGGCAGACCTTGATGCCGTCAATCACGCCAGCGTAGGAATAGGTGCCCTCAATCGTCGCAGAGGTGGTGCCTATCGCCAACTCTTCCTTGGTCAGCTCAAACGATTGGATGTTCGGGTCAGGCTCTTTCTTGCAGGTGACAAAAGCCAGCACGAAAGCGCATACGAGCAACATGGGTAAGGATTTGGTTTTCATATCAAGATAGATTTAAGATTCAAAGATTTAAGATTCAAGATTTTAATTAACTACGGATTTTGCGGATATTATCTAGTCGAAATTTTGCAGCTTCGCTGCGGATTAATACAGATAAGCCACACACATTCCTCACTCCCATATTCCTCACCCCTCACTCCTAATTCTACATTCAACATTCAGCATTCAGCATTAAAACCCATACCCCACTCCAACTTTCCCCTCCACGGTCTGGAAATTGGTGGTCACGGCCTCCAACGAAAGCACGAAACCGCCCAAATGCGCCTGCAAGCCTGCCGACACATCCACACCTTGGAAACTGTATCCTTTTATCTTATACCATAGCTGTTCCTTGTCCTGCCAGCAGAGGTTGTGTGCTCCATAGCCAACACCTACACGCACATAAATCGGTTCAACCACCCGCATCATGCCGCCGGCAATGATGGAAAGGCGGTCGGTGGCCTTCGTGCCGTTGTACATGGGCAGATGTCCATCCTCAAGGAAGCCTTGCGCATCCACTTGCGGGAGGTTGCTCATGCCCGTGAAGCTGCCGTTGGTCATGGCCGAGACAAACCAACCGTATCGCTTCACCATTCCCACACTGAAGCCCATCGAAAACGGGGCGTAGGAACCATTCAGCGTAACAAAGATCCCCTTACGTTCCTTTTTCTTCTTCTCCATCGGAAGGGCTTTCAGATTCACCCTGACGACTATAGAGTTTTTTTCTATGGCTATCTCTCCCTTTTCATTCTCATAGTTCGGTGCCTGGACAAGATAAGAATAGGTGCCTGCCTCGACACTCTTGCGTGCCATGCCGTCCTCTGAAAGAGGCCACACCTCGCCATCCACTACAAGTGTGGCATCGGCCGGCCTGATTTGGAAAGTCAGATATTTGGGAACGACTTCCTCGTTCTCGTTTGCCGTCCCTTGAAGGACAATCCGATAGGTGAACAACGACTCCACATTAGGCACATGCTGTGTCAAATGCAAGTCCCAAGGCCCCAATTTCTCATGCTTGATTTTCAAGGTCTTGATGCCTGGCGACACCCAAACCCAAATCTCACCTTCATTTAGCGTATGCGCCACCACGTATGAGCCCCAATCGCATTCGAAATGGAAGCCTTCGCGCAGTTCGGGCGCAATGTTTTGGGTGACAATGCGGAACACTGCGCACTGCCGTCCCCTCTCATCCTGTTTGATGTAGTCGCGAGCCGTCATATCCAATGGCAGAGGCTCAACACTGATAACCTTATAGTCTTGGGCTTTCAGCGTTAGCAACGAAATGGTGAAAGCCAACAAAAGTAAAATCCTTATCCTCATTTATGAATCTTTTATTTCAGGCTGCAAATTTACAAATAGAGGCGGTTTGGACAAAAAATTAGTCCAAAAAACTTAACAATCGTATATAATGCGCCTTACTCCTGCGGAATGTCATCACCTGTGGAGGGGTTGGCTTCGCCTGGTGTAGGATTGGCTAACTTCCAATCGCCACCATTAGGCGTACGGGCGTATGATTGAGGAGCCACATTGGAAACAGTCTGACCCCATTCGCCTGAAGCACCTCTCGTAAACACGTCTCTCTCCGTGCCATCGGGCATGAAAAGCGTTACACGAATGGACTTCTTGGAGGAGAGACCGCTATGGAAGATTAACGCCTCAGGGTGCTCGGGATGGTCGAGGATGACATCCTCGCTGTAGAGCAGCACATAGCCGCCTGCGGGAGCGACAATAGTGGCATCAGCAGTCCATGTAGCTCCAGCAATATAATCATCCTTCATGATGTACATACCTTCCATGGAGAGGTCAAGGTCACCCTTGTTGTAAATCTCAATGAACTTGGTGTCACCATTTATTTCGTTGAGAATAATATAGGAATAATCACAAAAAGTGAAATTAGCCACCAAGTTTCTGTTTCCCGTCACAGTAAATGTATAGCTCTCCTCTGTTGAAACCTGACTGCCATTTTCCGTCCATTTAACAAAAGTATAGCCAATCCCGGCTAAAGCAGTCACCGTACAGGTTTGGCCTTGTTGATAAATGCCTCCACCCGTCACCGTGCCTCCGTCACTCGGATTGGCGGAAACACTGACAGTAAAATTCGAAGAACCTGATTGTTTAATCTTTGCTATCGCCGTCTGCAAAATCTTGTCGCCTTGGCTCTTGTCATAAACGTAGACAATCAGATAACACTCGTCAGCATTAAAATCAGCATTGATTTCACAATTGTAGTTGAAATTGTAATTGTCGTTAGAATTGACATGGGAACTTCCGAACTCCTCGCCGTATGCACCATTGAGCGTGCCACGGAAGACGTTGCGAAAATCATACTCCTTGTCAACGCCTCCCGGAGTAGTTTGCCAACCTATGATATGGTCCTCAACCAAACAAGCCGTTATGTAGAATTGCCCATCAAGATTCTCCAATGCGATGGCTTGAACTTCAACCTGCAATTGTCGATTGCTTTCATCATATTGGGGATTAACCAAAATCTCGAACGACTGTTCTTCCAACAATGACTCAGTCACTGGAGCATCGATTTGTCCTTCGTTGAGCGTGTTACCATCCGTCAAGGCCACATGATCGACAGCAAACAATGGATTCGAGTCGTGGTTGTTGTACCATTCAGTGCCTTCATCAGTGAGGAAATTGGGGAAACTGCCTATAGGTTGGGCCAGGTAACCCGCATGAACATTCATAATGAAGATATGGTTTTCGTCCAACTGATGCTGAAGGTTGTAAGCATACTCGGTGGCGGCAGGGCAATTGACGCCACGGGCACCTGTGAAGTCCTTGATAAGTACCGTCTTGCCAGTACCTCCTCCAAAACCACTAAAGTTTGCCACTAAATTCCGATTACCATCTATCGTGAAAGTATAATTTGCACTGGTTGAAACCTGATTGCCATTCTCCGTCCAGTTAACAAAAGTATAGCCTGCTTGGGCTGTGGCAGTCACTGTGCAGGTTTGGCCTCCTTGGTAAGAGCCACCGCCGATTACCGTACCGCCATTGGCTGGGTTGGCGGAAACACTGACGGTAAAACCATCCGAAAGAACTATAGGTTCATGGGAAAGTCGTTTAAGATATGCTTTCTCCACATGGTTGAGAAAATATTCGTTTTCATAAATAAATGAGTCGTTAGTCTTCTCAACAATTATACAACTGTATGTACTCGTATCTGTTCCATAGTCTATTTCTAAGAAAAGGGTGTCGTTAACGTAAGTATAAGCGAAAGGATTCACTTTTGTAGAATCAACACTGGTTTTATCGTATAATTCGCCAGTATTATCTTCCCTAAACACCATTTGTATTCCATTATCAATATCATTGGGGTCATACTCATGGCTTTGCAATGTAGAAGCAATTGGATTGCCAGCATTGTCGATATCGTAATAATCAATCTTTTCAACGCCCCATGTGCCAACAATTTCAAAATCATTGGCATCCAAATCATTAGCATTAAACACCTTCCCCGTAGGAATATCATGGTCTTTCTTGCATGAACCCATGCCTGCTAGCAGCACTATGAGTGCAACAAAAAGTATATTCTTCGTTTTCATGGTTTAATATCTTTTTAATGTGTAACCTATTCCAATTTTCGCCTCCAAATATTTCACTCCCATGGTCTGCATGCCCAACGAGAAGCCGAAGCCCTTGAAATGCAGCATGAGACCTGCATCTATGGCAATGCCTTGGTAGGAATCGTCGGTGCATTTGGCCCAACTGCCGTTTTCCAATTGCCAAAACACATTTCGGAAACCATAGCCGCCACCTACGTAGGCATACAAGGGGTCGTATATCCTAAACACCATGCCCGCCGTGGCTCCAAGACGCGAGGTGTGCTTCTGGCCCGAATAGGAATACTCAGACGACAACCCGCTGATGTTTCCTTCATAATCACACTCGTATTCGGCTTTCACAAACTTGAAGTTGCTGCCCAGGCTGGCATACCAGCCCAACTTCTTCACCGAACCCACAGTCAGCCCAAATGAAGCTTGCGGCGCAAGAGAATAGGCGGCATTGGCCATCACGAAGAATGCACTGCCAACGGTCTTTTGTGGTGTGGGCTGCTCTACCTTGGGTTGCTCTATCTTGGGTTGAGAGGTTTGGGCGGCAGGCTGCTGATTTACAGGCTTCTTAGAAACTGGCTTGAGCGTCACAGACACCACCACAGCACTGTCAGCCACTGTAACCGTATTTTCCACATCTTCACAGTCTAAAGCAGTAACTTTATATTGATACGTTCCTTCGTTGACCCTTCGGCGGGCGGTGCCTCGCGACGACAGCGGCCAAATCTCGCCATCCACCTCCAACTCGGCATCGGTAGGTGAAATCTGGAAGGCCAGATACTGTTGCACAACCTCATTGTTTGAAGTCATAGTCCCCTGTAACACAATCTTATAGACATGCAAAGGCTCAATTGTCAAGCCGTAGTTGGCCGTATGGAGTTCCACATTCCCCAGTTGTGCGTGCTTGATCTTCAAAGTCTTCAGCCCCGGCGACACCCAAACCCACACTTCACCTTCCACCATCTGACGCTCCACCGCAAAAGAAGCATAATCACATTCAAAGTGGAAGCCTTGACGCTCTTCGGGCGTAATTCTCTGGGTTGAGATGCGCAGCACAGCACATTGCCGTCCACGCTCGTCTTGCTTGATATGCTCACGCGCCGTCATGTCCAACGGCAACGACTCCATGCTAAGCACCTTATAGTCTTGGGCTTTCAGCGAAAAAACCGAAAGAACGAAAGCCAATAAAAGTAGTAAACGTATTCTCATATATTTGGGTTTATTTTCGACTGCAAATTTACAAATAAATGAAAGTGGTCAATACACATCCGACAAGTCGAACAAATCCTCCATGGGCAGTTTGTCGTTCTGCCAGGCACGGACGTGGATGACAGGCTCGTCGAAGCGCAGGTCAACGAGCAGGAAGAGATAGCCCACATCGCCGTAAGTGTCGGAGAAATACTCCTGTCTCACACGAATGCCGTAGAAGTTCTTCCCATTCGATGAACGCTCAAAATCGGTTTCGGTGAAGTTCAGGTTGATGTATTTCTTCCTGCCGAAGTGTTCGCGCAAACGCCTCATATACTGCACCTTCGACAAGGTGTCGTATTTCACGCTCTCCGTAATGATGATACGGTCGTTGTCCATCTTGCGCTGCATCAGCTTGTTGCCCACGATAATCAGGGCTTGTTCGGAGAAGATGCGCTCCAGATAGTCGATTCTTCCAAGGGCGTAGGCCGTCTGATAGTCTTCAAGGAAGCTCATCAGCAGCAGGCGCGAGTCGCGGTCCCAGTTGCCCTTGCCCAAGATGTCGCTCTCGGCCACATCCGACAAGGTGAACGCCAACGACTCAACGAGGTTGTCGGCATTGAAACGGAAAGTGACGTCCTCTATAAACTGTTTCTTGTTGTTCAGGAAGCTGAACTGCATGGTGATGCTGCGGCAGAGCGTGATGGGGCCAAAGTCCAGCAAACGGTATTGCGGTTTTCCTATGATAGAAGCCTTGCCATATTTGACAAGCTTGTTGAAGCTGTCGTAGCCTTCATCCGTAAAATAGTCCTTCACCGAGGCATACTCCTTGGTCCTGATGGCCAACTCGATGGCTTGGATACGTTTCAAGATTTCATCATGGTCGTGAGCGACAGTTTCAAACTTTTCGCTTGTAGGCTCGGCGGCCAGAGTGTCAATCAGTTGGGATTCCTCAGCCGACTCCACCACAGGCTCAACTGAGTTTTCGCGTAACGAATCAGGGATGACCACACGTTTAGTGGCCGCCGCGAAGGTCTTGTTGCCTTTGGTCTTGACAATTTTGAAGATGTCGTCTGGGGTCTCGTTTTCATCATATCTGTAGGTGATGTAGAAATCAACCTCATTGATGTCTTCGTACTGCAAGTCCAAAGTGCCCACACCGTCTCTGACGCGAGGACCGCCTTGGTCGGAGGTGATGCCGTCGTTGTATTTGTAGTCGAGGTTGGTCACCTTCTTGGTTACACCTTTATCGACATATTCGATATTCAAAATCACCGTGTATTTGTTCTGGAAATCGTTGATGGGCACTTGCTGGTAGGCAACGGGCGTCACGCGGATAGCATTCAGCAGGTTCTCGATTTGGGTCTCAACGAGGCGGGCAGCGGGCTCTCTCCTACCCCCCTGCTCGATGGTGATATTCGTCCCGAGACTGAGTACATAGCTCCAATACCAATACTTCAAGGCATCGCCTATCCTGACATCCTTCACCGCCTTGCAGCCTTCGGAATAGTAATGGCGAACATTAGTGGTCAGCGTCTCCTCTCTTTCCTTCTGCGCCTCCTTCTCGCGTTCCTCTAACTCTTCACAGATTTCCCTGACCTTGCCCTTGTCGATATAGACGAAGACCGTGTATGTCTTGTTTTTCTTGTCGGGCTTGCCCACGACGAGTGTCTGATATTCAGTGAGGCGGACATTGGTAAAGGTCTCCGAAACTTGATTGAACAGCACGGTCTCATCAATGTCGCCGTTTTCGAGGCGGTGGCTGAGGTCGTAATTGGAATACGATGTCACGTTGGTCATGATTTGGCTGGCCAACTGCTGAACGGCACTGGCTTTGGCCTGATCCAACGAATCAGCCGTAGCGGAGGCAAAAAGATAACGGTCGGAGGCTGCCTGCACCTGTTTCATGGCGGCGCGAGTCTGCTTCACATCTTGGGCCGAAGCCGAAACAACGGTTAGAAAAAGGAATAAAGAGAGTAATAATTTCTTCATATACTGCAAATTAACCATTAAATCAATATTGTTATCAATAGAATTTCACACTATTGAGCGTGCAAATTAGGCGATAATGTAGTCCTCAATTGTCATAGTCTCACGGTCGAACTGCACACCGACTTTGACGACTTTTTTTCCTTCGGTCTGGTATTTTCTTGCTTGCATGGCCATCGTGTTTTATGGCGACAAATTTACGTAAAAATACGTAACACTTGCAAAAGGATTTATTAATGTTCCAAAAGGTAATCCGACAAGTAGGGTACAGCAAACACCAACTCACCTCGTCTTGGGGCTTCTATGATACCCGACTCGATAAGACGCTTACGATAAGGCTGTATAGCAGGCCCTTTATTCCCTAATGCCGTCTGCAACTTGGCAGTGGTCACCGTTTCCCCACAATGTGCAAGCGCCTTCAGGAAAACTATGTCATTATCGCTAAGCGGAGCCAGGATAGGCTTGAACACGTTATCTTCCATATCCGCTTTAGCGGCCTTCTCTGCCTTATCCATAATATCATCCGTTACCGTACCACACTCTGGAGTATATTGAATTATATAGTAGCCAATCAGTTGCATGAGATATGGAAAACCACGAGTCGATAACGCCGCGCGGTCAAGATTGTCATCCGAAACCTTTATCCCGATTGACTTGAATGCTCGTTCGTAATAAGCCCTAATCAGGTTGGTTGAGATTAGCCCTAACTCCACTTTGGTGGCTCGATTCAAGAAAGTAAGTACGCTATCGTTGAGCACGCTGGAAACGGCATGGGGAAGTCCTGCCATCGCTATTGCAATGTTTTTACGGTCGCCAACCAGCTCTTGGTATGAGGCAGCCACCTCGCGCATAGCGGTGGAGGTTCGAACCTCATCAATGAGAATAAGCGCCCCCTTATCTTTCTCGGCAAGTTTGTCGCACAACAGCGACATCTTGGCTCGAAAACCATACTGCCGCTCTGCCGCATCGGAGAAAGTAAGGCCGAATGTGAATCCCAACACACCGGCTGTCACCCCTGTCAGCTTTCGCTTATCATCCTCGAAATAAGGAGAGCCGTTCAATTGGAACTGCTCAATAATGGCATTTGGCATTCCCTCATGAGCTGTAACACGAGCCACGACATAGCCTGCTTGGGATGCGCGGTCGCTGAGTTCGAGCAGAAGCGCGGTCTTGCCCATTCCGCGTTGCCCCAGAAAAAGCGTACAGCGATTACGCGAACCAATAGGTTCCCTCAACCCAGACATGAACTGCTCAATCACACCATCGCGGCCAATATATTGTACCGGACGGTTCCCAAACGTCGGCTGAAATAGCCTGCGTATTGTCTCTTGATCACCCTTCTTCATTCTCTTTTACTTTCTTTTACTCTTTTTTATTCTTCTTTATTCTCTTTTACTCTTTCTAGGATGCAAAAGTAAAACTTTTCTTTCACATGTGAGGAATTTAATAGAGAATTGTCACTAATGACAATTTCATGGAAACTCGCGCAATGATTCATCGCTTGCCACCCAACACCAAACATAACAAACACGAATCTCCATAATTCCCCCACGAAATCGAAGATTGATTTCATCGAAATCGAAGATTCAACGTAGTTAATGCTGAGCATTTCGACGCAGTCAATTTGCCATTAATCCTGCAGCTGCCCCGGTGTGACAGCCCTACAACCTACCCTGCAGGCCTGTCGTATGGTTACAGAGCTTGTGGCCCCTGAGGTTCCTCGAAGGGTCGAAGTACCACCGCAGCCGCATATCGTTGTTTTCCCGCATTGCAAATGCTGATGTTCTAGCCTGCCAAATTGCAAATTCGGGAGAACGGCGCGCTTCGGTGCGCGCCCGGGCCCACCGCGCCACCGACATTCCGTTTTGCCCCTGCCTCTGTCGACACATGAACTAATTCTCAACAGGGCAAACGAGGCGCACACTCCGACCGTTGCATCGGTCGCCGTTGCCCGTGTCGAGGTTCGTGCCGCCGAAGTTCACGAGGCGCGCGAGGCTGCTAAAGTTGCACGAGGCCGACCAGTAGTAGCCGCCGCTGCCCACACTGCCGACCGAAGCCCCATAGCGGCTGCCAGCGGCAGGCAGGAAGACCGCACCGGCATCCTGCATCGAACCGAAGTCGGTAGCTGTGTAATTGTTCCCGTTCCAGCCTGCACTGCCCGTTTCGTTGATGCCTGTCGGCTGCGCCACACCATTTGGATGCGTGTAACTATCGGGGAATATTATCACACCCTGTACGTTGTTCACTTTCGCCTTTGCATATCGGGCATTAGCTATGTCGTTCACCGTTGACGATGTACGACAATTCGTTCCAGGATTGGGATTAGATGGTCCCAAAATCCATTCCCACTCGCTTATGGTCAACGTGCGCCAAGAGCCAGTTGCACCATTAATGGAGTTGTTGACACCCCAGTCTGCTTGTGCGTATGTACCCGTCAGATTATATTGGCCTGGAGGGCCGTACAGACTGCCGTTGCTGTTGTCGGTATCCCATGGGCGATAGTAAGTGTTGCCGCTGTCCCATCCGCTCGTGCCCCAGCCGAAGAGGTCGCGCGTGGTGGTTTGGGATGTGTTGCCTTGGCTTGTGCCAATCACCTCCCACTGGTGGTCGGCAAACTTCCAAGTTTGCGAACTGCCTATGTATTGCAGGTTACCATTCGAGAAGTACACCTTGGCGCCGCTACTGTTTATAGTGAACTTGCCGTCTATCGCGCCTGTGGGAACTTGGGAAGGAATAACCGCCTGCGCAGTATTCGATTTTGGCGACTCCACTCCCAAATATACAGTGGAAACCTGATAATTATAGGTTGTTCCCCAATTAAGGTTATTATCATCATAGCTTGTAGCTGTGATATTCTGCGCAATCACCGTGTTGTCTCTGTATACCTTGTAGCTTGTATGTGGGTTGGCATGATTCCATGTTAGATGCACATTATTGCCATTCACCGTGGCAGCAAGTCCCGTTGGGGCCTTCACCACATTCACGGTAACGGCATCCGAAGCGGTCTGGCCGTTGCTCCCAACCGTGACAGTGTAGGTCGTTGTCGAGCTCGGTGTGGCTGTAGGCGACTGGATTTGGGTATTGTTCAACCCTGTCGAAGGTGTCCAACTGTACGTATAATTGCCATCTCCGCCCGAGGCAGTGGCCGTCAACGTGGAGCTACTTCCAAAAGGTATAGTGACGGGATTGGCCGAAGCCGTAACGCTCAACGAAGCGTAGATGGTAGCCGAAGCCTCATTTGACTTGGGTGACTCAACACCTTGATACACAGCCGACACTCGATAATGATAGGTTCCCGAACTGAGACCGTTGTCATTGTAGTTGGTGTTGGTTATCCCTTGCGCAATCATCGTATTGCCTCTGTACACCTTATAACTGTCGGCAGGGGTGGTTGCATTCCAACTCAAGTGCACGTTGTTGGTATTTTGCACCGTTGCTGTAAGATTCGTAGGGGCTTTCACCACGTTCACAGTAACATCGTCCGAAGCGGTCTGCCCGTTACTCTCAACCGTGACAGTGTAAGTCGTTGTAGAGCTTGGCGTAGCTGTAGGCGACTGGATATGGGTATTGTTCAACCCCGTTGAAGGTGTCCAACTGTAGGTGTAATTGCCATCTCCGCCCGTGGCAGTGGCCGTCAACGTAGAGCTACCGCCCTCTGGAATGGTGACGGGAGTGGCCGAAGCCGTAACGCTCAACGAGTAATAGATGGTAGCCGATGCTTCATTTGATTTGGGCGACTCAACACCTTGATACACAGCCGACACCCGATAATGATAGGTTCCCGAACCGAGGCCGTTGTCATCATAATTGCTGTTGGTTACACCCTGCCCAATCAGCGTGTCGTTTCTATACACGTTGTAACTTTCGGCAGGGTTGGCTGCGGTCCAATTCAAATGTACGTTATTGGTGTTTTGCACTGTTGCCGTAAGGTCAGTTGGAGGGCAAACCACTTTGACGGTACAGCTACCACTTCCCGTTTGTCCGCCACTGGTAACCGTGCAGGTGTAGGTAGTGGTTATTGTAGGCGAAGCAATGGGATTATGGATCGAAGCATCATTCAATGAAGCATTTGGAGTCCAGCTATAGCTGAAGCTGCCAGTGCCTCCCGAAGCCTCCGCTTTAAGTTGGGAGCTGCCGCCTTGGGCTATTACCGTCGGTTGGGCAGAAACAACAAGGTCGAAGGCAATCTCTTCGAAATGTGCCACATATTCCCCCGATTCCCTCACTGGGAACGAATAGGTAGGCTCCCCATGAACAACGGCATCATCTTTTGTCCAATTCACGAATCTATAGCCAGAAGCAGCCGTGGCCGTCAACGAACATTCATCACCATAATGGAAGTCATCACCGCCACCAGAAACTGTTCCGCCATTTTCAGGCTGACACAACACCTTAATTTCGTATTCGTCATGGTGGAAGTTAGCGATGTATGTCGTGTCTGCCATCACGGTTATGGTGCGTGGGTTTTCGGTACTGCCGTCATTCCAACGGATAAAGGTGTAGCCCAGGTTCGCCGTTGCCTTCAGTTCAATCTCCCTGCCTTCCTCGTATGTACCGCCGCCTGTCACCATGCCGCCTTCTACTGGCTCAGCTTTCGTAATCACGGTATACAAAACAACACCTTCCTCGCTGAAGTTCGCAACCAATTCACGGTCACTACTCACAACAAAGGAATAAACGGAATTGGTATCAATAGGATTATCGTTTTCGGTCCAATTCACGAAAACATAGCCCTCGTTGGCAGTGGCAATCACCCTACAAGTGTCACCTTCGGCAATGCGACCGCCACCCGTTGCCGTGCCGCCTTCAAGAAGGTTGACCGACACAGTAATCTCGAAATAGGTAGTATCTTGACCTGGTGTCGGAGGCGTTTCCATGGTCTTGAAGTTGCCCACAGACTGCTCCGAGCTTCCAAACTTGTTCCACACTACGAAACGATAATAATAATTCGTCCCTTCCGTCAGGCTGTCAACAACGGCCACAAACTTGTCCTCCTGCTTCGAGGCTTCCACGCGCCTCAAGTCGGCCATGTTTTCGCTTTGGCTCACCTCCACGCCCGTCTGGAATTGCCCGGCAAAGTCAACCTGCCACGAAAAACGAGCTTGGGTCTCAGTAACGGTCATCTCCTCGTTAGAAACAACGGCCTCTTTCACGTCCATTTCCTTGTCCTTGTGGCAAGCCGCCAAGCATGCCAACACCATGAGGAACAACAGGATTATGTTTGGTTTTTTCATATATTCGGATTCAAGATTTAAGATTCAAAATTCAAAATTTAAAATTTAAAAATTCCTCATTCAGCATTCTTCATTCTGCATTCAGCATTCAGCATTCTACATTCTGCATTCCCGTCCCCCAACTGAACAACTACTAAAAACTATACCCCACTCCCACTTTCGCTTCCACATCCTTAAAGCTCGTTGTCACAGCCTCAAGGCTGAGAACAAAGCCCTTCAGATGCACCTGCGCTCCAAGGGAAACATCCACACCTGTCCAACTATCATCTGACATCTTCACCAACCGACCATCAGAGATGTACCAACTCTTCACACGCTGCCCATAGCCCACACCTGCACGGAGATACAACGGCCCTGCCACCTTCATCACGGCTCCTCCCATCACGGAAATACGCATATTGCATTTTTCGCCTGTGTAATAAGGATACTCTCCATCCACATAACCGTTTGCATCAGCAGTGTAGTTGTATTGCAACGCCTTGAAACCGAAATTGCTCATGGCACTAAAAAACCACCCAAATCGTTTCACCTGCCCCACACTAAATCCAAACGAGGCCTGCGGAGTCAAGGAATAAGCAGCATTTGCTGTGGCAAACCATACGCTTGGCGCGGTGGGCTTGGCAGGCTTTTCTTTCTCAGGATTAAGCTTTTCCTCTTTCTTTGGCTTTTCGGGCTTCACAACCACTGGTGCCTCGGCCTCCATCTTCTCTTCCAATTCCAAAGTCTTGCCATCCTCTATGTTAAACGACTTGTTTAAAGGCTTGTAACCTTCCTTAACCAACCGCAGACTATGCTTGCCCACATTGAGTTTGTTGATGCGCATCGGGGTCTCGCCCTTGCGTTCGCCATCAATGTAGATTTCGGCCATGGCTGGGGTGGAATTCAGCACCAGCATCCCCGTGAGGGGTTGTGGCACAGGCAAGGTCAAAGTCTGTCCGTTCATGTCGGCAGTGATGTCCTTTTCCACCCGTGTAGGTTTACAATCTTTCATGCGGCACTCCACGATGTAGCTGCCCGCCTCAAGGTTACCCGTCCAACTGCGGATTCCCTTTTTCTCGCCGTTCACCCAAATCTCGGCATCGGCATCCACTTTCA
>JAEEGI010007422.1_pt1 | contig 24562 bp, 12 predicted proteins | sample 8958751 | NCBI WGS metagenome assembly JAEEGI01 (sample SAMN16246545, study PRJNA631951) | gut metagenome | biome: gut microbiome; feature: rumen; material: KS-attached | host: Bos | place: Iran: Karaj | collected 2018-10
TTGATGAGGAAAAGGTGAACGACATTTTGAACGACTTCAAGCCCAGCAAGGCCAAGAAGTTGGCCAACGACCCTGCAATGAAGGTTTACCAGAGTCTGATTGGCTTCTATCGTGACAATGTCTACGCCCACATCTCCAGCATCACCAAGGACAACGACCGCCTGCGTCGCATCTACATGAAAGGCCAGATGGACATGCAGCCCGACAAGCGCCTCTTCCCCGACGCCAACTTCACCTTGCGCGTCACCTACGGCAAGATCGAAGGCTTCAAGCCGCAGGACGGCAAGACCTACCGCCACTTCACCACACTCGAGGGCATCATGCAGAAGGGGAACCCCGACATCTACGACTATGTGGTGGAGCCGCGCCTGAAAGAGCTGTACAACAACAAGGACTACGGCCGCTATGCCGACAAGGACGGCACCATGCACGTGGCCTTCACCGCCAGCGTGCACACCACGGGCGGCAACTCAGGCAGCCCCATCTTGAACGCTGAGGGACAACTCCTTGGCCTCAACTTCGACCGCTGCTGGGAAGGCACGATGAGCGACCTCATCTACGACCCCGACATCTGTCGCAACATCAGCGTCGACATCCGCTATGTGCTCTTCATCATCGACAAATTCGCCGGTGCAGGGCACCTGATTGATGAGATGACAATTGTGGAATAAAAAATTAGGCGGTCGCTAACGGCCGCCTAATTTTTTAATCATTTACCATAACCCGTTTGGTCACGATACCCTTTTCCGTTTGGATGCGAATGAAATAAACTCCAGCCACTTGGGGACTGAAGTCGTATTCGAAGGCGTTGCCGCTTGCTGACGCTTCAAACAACTTTTCTCCCAACAGATTGTAAACGCTGATGGCTTCGATGTTTTCAGCCTCAATGTGAAGTGTTCCACAAGTCGGGTTGGGATAAACGGTGGCCATGTTCCCGTCAAGTTCGGGCACGGCATTGCAGTCTTCGATGATTGTGGCGAAATAGTCGTGCCATTCCGAGTTTTCGTAGGCAGGAATGCAATGGCAAGGAACGGTGAGCGTTGTGCAATGGCATCCCTCAAACACTTCCTCAAACGAAAACACGGGCGGTACTGTAGCCAAGGAAACGACTTCGGTAAACCCGCTGCAATTCCAGAATGCCCTTCCTCCGATGCTTTCCAATGCATTACTCAGGGTCAAAGTGTCTGTAAATCCGCTGCAATTGTGGAATGCATTAGGTTCAATGCTTTTTACGGAATTTGGGATGGTCAGCGAACCGGTGAAGCCCTTGCAACCCCAAAAGGCGGAGGTGGCAATGGATTGCACGGCATTGCCGATAGTCAGGCTGGAAAAGCCTTTGCAATTATAAAACACCCCGGATTCTATGCGTGTCAAAGCGTTGCCGATGGTCAACGAACCGGTAAACCCGATGCAACCATAGAAAGCAGCATAATGAATAGCCCTCACGGAATTGGGAATGGTCAAGGAGCCAGTAAGGCCCTTGCAACCATAGAATGCGGCAGGTCCAATGGTGTCTAAGGAGTTGCCCAGGTCTAACTCGGTCAATCCGCTGCAGGCCAAGAATGCATTCTCGCCAATAAACGTCACCGTGTTGGGAATGGTTAGGTGACCCGTCAGGCTTCCGCAAGATATGAAAGCGTTATTTCCAATCCTGGTCACGGCATAGTCTTTCCCATTGTAACTGATGGTTGTCGGGATGTTTATTTCACCCGCCACCGCTGTGCCGTCAACATGGCCTGCAAGGGTTGCGGAAACGCCGTCGCCATTGATCTGATAATAAAAACCCTCTATGGTGATCAATTCTTGTGCATGCAGAGGTGCCGTCGCCATAACTCCCAGAAATAGAACGGATAAGACAGCGCATGCTGCTATTCTACATAAGGATAAAGTGTTTTTCATAAGTGACTGTTCAAAATTAAACTGCATATTTTAATAGATTCCCTTGCGGGAATGGAGTTGAGACATAATTTATCACGCGGCGGCATAAACAAGTTGACTTCTCGTAAGCTTCACAAGCCGCCGCCTATAGAAAACGAACGAGTTCCATTCCCGCAAGGGAATCTCAGGCTTACTACTTCCCGAAGATGCTTCCCAGGCCACCCAGGATGCTTCCCAAGCCGCCCATGTTACTGTTGCCACCTCCTGATGACATGCCGCCCAGGATTGTGCCTAACATGCTCTCCAGTCCGGCTGCGTTGGTGCCACTGCTCTGCTGACCTTTACCCAGCAAAGCGAGCAGGCTCGGGGCGATGGTGGCGAGGATGCTGCCCACGAGATTGGAGCCTACGCCCGTTTTCTTTGAGATGCCATTGAGCACCGACGACAGGTTGCCGCCGAAGATATGGCTTAGGATCTTGCCGCCATCGGTGAGGTCGGCGGCCTTCAGGTTGTTGATGATGTTGCCTGCGTTGCCAGCATGGTAGCCGAGGGCATCGGCCAAGGAGGCCGCACCCGCCTGCGAGGCGGCATTCTGTTGCATGGCGCCCAAGAGGAACGGCAATGCACTGCTGATGACCGAAGACACCTGCTTCTGGTCGATTTTGAGGTTCTGAGAGATGGCATCGACGGCATCATTGCCCGTCAAAGCGCCTAAAATGTTCGTTAAGTCCATGATAATTCTATTTTTAATATATTGTATATCAATTATTTATTTGTATGAAGTGCACCTTCTTCCCAATGGGCTACATTGTTCTCAATATAATCTGCAATCGCGTCCAATTCATCAATGTTCGAATCACAAAAATAGGAAAAATTCATTTGATACGGATGGTTTTATCGAAAAAACATCGTGACGCAACCATTAATGGACACCATATCACGGTATGGGGGAGACGCAATCATTGCCTGAGACGCAATCATTGCGTCTCTACAACAGGAGGCCGAACATCGGCCTTGTCATGGTTTTGGAAATTTGATACAAATTAAATAAAATAAATAGATGTATTGAAAAATTGCTTATCTTTGTCCGCTTAAACTATAATATTGGCAAAAAATCTAAAAATCTGAAATACAATTGTTTACTAATTTTTTGACTCGATTATGAAAAGATTTTTCTTAATTGCAATGACGCTGATTCTCAGTGTCAGTGTCTTCGCTCAGCAGAAGATCCAGCTGCGTTCGGCCGACAAAGTCGAATGCGTGAAGAGCGACATGAAGGGCCTTCAGGCTACGTTCTCGTTCTCGACCATCGAAGCGCAGGACTACGAAAGTGAGCGCGGGACCTTCTCCTGGCTCAGCCTGCCCAACACTGTACGTGGCGGCAACGAGGGTGACCCTCAAATTCCTGTCATCAACCAACTCATCGCCGTGCCTTTTGGTGCCAACCCAAGCATCGAAATCACGAGCTACAGCACCACGGACTACCGTCTTGCAGATTATGATATGAAGACTTTGGTGCCGCGCCAGCCTTCGTTGCGTAAGAGCCAGCGTCCAGAAGACGTTCCTTTCGTATACAATGCCAACGCCTACCAGACCCGTGGCCTGCGCTCGGCACCTCAAGCCGTTGTGAGTGTGGAAGGCACCATGCGTGGCGTGCAACTCGGCAAGATGACCATCGAACCCGTGAGCTACGACCCTGTGAACAACACCATCCGTGTGTTCAACGACATTGAAGTGACCGTTCATTTCGATGGCGCCGACAGACAAGCTACCGAGCAGATGCTGGTCGACACCTACAGCCCTTATTTCGACATCGTCTATAAGTCGCTGTTCAACGGTAGGGCCGTTACAAGCGTTTATGATGACCACCAGGATCTCTACAGCACACCCGTGAAGATGCTTGTCGTGACCACCTCGACCTATGCCAACAGCACTGCCTTCCAGAACTGGCTGACTTGGAAGAAACAGAAAGGTATCGATGTTGATATCTATACTGTAACCAGCAGCACATCATCATCCACGATTCGTTCGGGCATCCAAAGCAGATACAATACCAACCATCCGTCTTTCTTGGTTATTGTGGGTGATGAGACCGTTGTCCCGTACTACTCTTTGCATGATTATGACAGCTACTATGGGGATGCAGCCACCGATTTGGAGTATGCCTCCGTCGACAATGACATCTACCACGACATGTTCATGAGTCGTATGCCCGTGGCATCCACTACGCAACTAGGCTATTTGGTGGATAAAACCTTGATGTATGAAAAATACACTATGCCCGACCCCAGCTACCTGAACGAGACCTTGCTCATTGCTGGTTGGGATGAACCTCAATATTCATGGCAAACCTCTTGGACTCCCATCGCAGGCAAGCCAACCATCAACTATGCCACCAACAACTATTTCAACACAGCACATGGCATTACTGCTCATGCGTTTATCACAACCGCATCTGGTCAAAGGACCTGTTACAACTATATCAATCAAGTCGGTTTCGTCAATTACACCGCTCACGGCAATATTCAGGAATGGTCTGACCCGAGTTTCACCAACAGCAATGTGAATTCGCTGACCAACGCCAACAAGCCTTTCTGGGCCATGGGAAACTGCTGCCTGTCTTCCAGCTTTAGCAATACATCAACAAATCCTTGTTTTGGCGAAGCCATGGTTCGTGCCAATAACAAAGGTGCCTTCGGCTACATAGGTTCCGTCGTGGAAACCTATTGGTTTGAAGACCTCTCGTTCGGCGTGGGTGCATTCAACGCCTCACAATCAACCAACAATAATCCTACCTTGTCGAACACTCAAAAAGGGGCTTATGATGCCCTGTTCGATGATACTGGCTTCAACACATTGAACGCTGTACCTTACATTGGAAACATTGCAGTGTCCTACATTTACGCAAACAACTATACTACTAGTGGTTCACCTTGCTCTCCAGAGTATTATTGGAGATGTTACCAGTGCTTTGGTGACGGCTCCGTAATGCCTTACCTCAAGGTGCCGGATGCCAACAATGTGAGCCATAATAATATAATTCCTGCTGGTTCTTCCAGCTTCAGAGTGAATGCTGATGCCAGATCATACGTCTCCATCACCGTCAACAACGAGATCATCGGTGTGGCCGCAGTTCCTGCCAACGCCACTTACGTTGACGTGCCTTTCACCACTGCTCCAGTGGCTGGCCAAACTGCCATGATTGTGGTGACCCGCAACCAACGTCAGCCCTATATTAATAATAATGTGCCGATTGTTGGTGGTGAACAATACAACATCACCGCTACAGCCAGCCCTACCGCTGGCGGTACTGTGGAAGGCGCAGGCCAGTATTATGAAAACACCGAGTGCACCCTGATAGCCACGGCTAATCACGGCTACGCTTTCGACAACTGGAAGCTGGGCAACAATGTGGTATCGACTGAGCCTATCTACACCTTCACGGTGACAGGCGATGCCGATTATACCGCCAATTTCCGCGCTTTGACGCTGCACCATATTACCTACAACCCTCAACAGAACCACGGTACGATTAGCGTAAGCCCGACAGATGCCTTTGTGGGCGATATCATCAACTTGACCGCTACGCCTGATGCAGGTTACTGTTTGGAAGCTTGGAATGTGAACTCCGCCAGAGGTAATGTCACGGTTGTCAACAACCAGTTTGAGATGCCCGACAGCGAAGTGACGATTACCGCTACCTTCCGCGCAGGACACACCGTTACGTTGGCTTCTGTCATGAACGGCACCATCAGTGCCAATCCAACGACGGCCTTGACCGGTGAGACCATCACTCTGACTGCCACCCCCGCTTCTGGATATAACTTCGATAGCTGGGATGTCTTCAAGACTGGCGACCCGAAGACCACAGTGAGTGTCAGCGGCAACAGCTTCAGCATGCCCGATTATGATGTCACCGTCAGTGCTCTATTCAGCGCACCTCAAGGCGGCGAAGTGACCATTGGTAGTGGAACATCTACTTTAGCGAACCTTCCTACCAATGTTTGGTACAGATACACTACTTCCCAGCAGATTTATACCTCTGCTGAAGTTGGCGATGCGGGTACTATCACAGCCATCAGTTTCAAGTATAATGGTAACGCCACTTCAGGTGAAAGAGCCATTGACATCTATATGACTCACACGACAAGTTCCACCTTGTCCACTTGGGTTGCAGTGACTTCAGCCAGCAAGGTCTATTCTGGTACACAAACATTTGTCAACAACGATTGGTACACCATTACATTGGATACTCCTTTCGATTACAATGGCACCAGCAACATCATGATTACGGTGGATGACAATACCGGTGATTACGTTGGCACCAGCGGCAGAGCTTTCTATGTTTATTCCACAGGTGCTAATAGAGCCATCTATCTTCAAAGCGACTCCTACAACCAAACCCCGATGAGTCCTCAAACAGGTTCAAATTATAGTGCAATCACCACACAAAACAATAACCAGATCAAATTCACCAAGGAAGTCCCCAGCACCGCGGGCAATCTCTCCGTGTCGCCCACCAGCCTATCTGGTTTCAATGCTGTTGCCTACAACGTGGCTTCTACTCCGCAAAGCGTTACCGTCATCGGTAGCAACTTGCAGGCTAATCTGTTCATCACGGCTCCCAATGGTTATGAGGTATGTGCCACGCAAAACGGCACCTATAGCAATACCTTGACTTTGACTCCTTCCAACGGCAACCTCCGCACCAGCTTCTTTGTCCGCCTTGGCTCCAATGTGAATCCTGGCACCTACAGCGGCAATTTGGCCCTTGCTTCTGGAACGACTACGGCTACGGTCAGCTTGAATGGCGAAGTTGTTGCAGGCAGCGGCGAGCAGTATGAGATTACCGTCGATGCCAACCCGACTGCGGGTGGTACTGTCACGGGCGCAGGCACCTATTATGATGGCAGCACCTGTACTTTGACCGCCACGCCTGCCACGCACTACAGCTTCGGAGGATGGCAGCAAAACGGCAACACCATTTCCAACGACAACCCCTATTCCTTCACTGTGACAGGTGATGCCAGCTACACCGCCATCTTTAACATGATGCCGCAATACAATGTCAGCATCGTCCAAGTCGAGGGAGGCACCATCACTGCCGACGTCACCACAGCTTATCCTGGCGATGTCGTCAACCTTGGCTTCACGAACAACACCGGTTACTTCTTCGTGGAATGGGATGTCAAGGATGCCAACAACCAAACCGTGGCTGTTGCCAACAACCAGTTCACCATGCCTGAGAGCAATGTGACCGTCACCGCAGTGGTGACGCAAGGCTTCACTGTCACTTTGGTCCAGACCGAGCATGGCACCATCAGCGCCGACCAAACGACGGCACTGCAGCCTGGCGATGTTGTGAACTTGACCGCTACACCAGATAATGGTTGCGTCTTTTTAGCATGGTACGTCTATAAGACGGGTAGCCCGAGAGACGTGATTTCCGTGGTGAACGACGAATGGTTCTTCATGCCTTCCAGCGATGTAACCGTTCAGGCCATCTTCGTGACCGAAGAGGAGCATGAGCAAACTATTGGCAGTGGTACAAGTACAAGTTCATATCTTCCAACTTATGTTTATAGGAGAACTATTTGTCACTCCCTCACGCAGCAGATCTACACTGCCGCCGAGATTGGTTATAACGGTAGAATCACAGCCATCGCATTCAAAGCCAATGGAGATGTTACCCGTAATCTTGACATCTACATGGCTCACACTGACAAGACAGCTTTTACCACTTCCAGTAGTGGATGGTCCACTACTTCAACAGACTGGGAGGTCATGGGTTCAGTAGCCAGGGTGTATTCGGGCAGTGTAAGCTTCACCAATAACTGGACCACCATCACCTTAGATACTCCTTTCGAATACGATGGCACAAGCAATCTTAATATTTGCGTGGTGGACAAAACCACTACACAGGTAGGCAATAATTCTAGGACATTTAGCACATACAGCACTGGAGCCAACAGAGCCCTGTATGTCTATAGTACCGGCAATAGCGCCACTGACTATAGCGCTGTTATTGGCTACTCCAACCAACTTGAAAGCACCACGGGTTACACTTCTACTTCCAACAACCAGATTAAGTTCACCATCAAAGTTCCGGGCAGCGCCGAGTCACTCACCGTGTCGCCTGATACTATGAACGACTTCAGCTATGTGGAAGGCCAAGGTCCGTCGACTACCAACAAGTTGGGCATTGTCGGCGTTGACCTCAGCAACGACATCACCCTTACTGCTCCTTCCAACTTCGAAATCAGCTTGACAGAGGACGGCACCTATAGCAACAGCCTCACCATTGCCCGGGAAACAGGTAGCAAGCGCAACCGTGATGTGCAAACCTGGGACTTCGAAGACGGATTGCAAGGCTGGACTGTTGTTGATGCAGATGGTGACGGATACAATTGGGCGCATAACACGTCGTTTGGTGGACATGACGGCTCAACAGGTATCCTCTTCTCACAGTCATACGACAACAATGCTGGTGTCTTGACTCCCGACAACTGGCTGATTTCTCCGCAGGTCACCCTTGGAGGCTCGTTCTCGATGTGGGCACATCCGCAACAAGCAGCTTATCCCGCTGAGCACTTCGCCATTTTGGTCTCCACCACAAACACCAATGCTGGAAGCTTCACTTTGCTCGGTGAATGGACCTTGTCGAGTGGCGATTGGAAACAGTTCTCGGTTGACCTGAGCGCCTTCGCCGGACAAACTGGTTATATCGCTGTGCGTCACTACAATTGCTCCGACCAGTTCTATATCAACGTCGATGACTTCGTGCTCGATACCGACGCTGCTATCACCATTGAGATGCCAGTCACCATCACTCCCGCCACGGTCTATGTCCGCATGGTTGAGGGTCTCGATGCCGGCACTTACACCGGTACACTCACAGCAAGCGCTGGTACTGGCGACAACCTTAATGGTAGCGTCAGCTTGGAAGGCCAGGTTATCTTACTCTACACCTTGCCTATCGTTGGCTACGGTAGCCCAGATAACCGTAGCAATTACTACCTCATCGCTTCGCCCATCGGTGAGGTCGATCCTGAGGATGTGACCAACATGATTCCAGCCGACCGGCAAGAGCAAGGCTACGATCTCTACTCCTTCGATCCCACCCAGACTAATGAATGGGTCAACTACAAACCTGGAACAGGTTCCAGCAATCCAGGCTTCAACCTTAAGCCTGGCAAGGGCTACCTCTATGCCAACCAGGATGATGTCACATTGGTCTTCAATGGTCCGGCCTACACCACCGAGGATGGTACATTTGACGTCACGTTGACCAAGGCTGCTGCCGCCCCAGGCTTGGATTTCCCCGACTGGAACCTCGTGGGCAACCCCTTCGCAAAGACTGCCTACATCGACCGTGGTTTCTACACCTTGACTGCGGATTGCAGATTCTTTGCTAACGTCGAAAGCCAAGAAATCGAGGCCATGGAAGGCATCTTTGTCGTGGCCGAAGAGGATGGAGAGACGTTGACCTTCACCACCGCCGACGATACCGATCCTGTTCCTAATAGTAAGAGCTCCATGTTCGCCCTCAACCTCAGCCACGGCCGCAGCCTCATCGACCGCGCCATCGTGCGCCTCGACGGAGGTCGCCAGTTGCCCAAGCTCCAGTTCAGACAGGGTAGCACCAAGGTCTACATCCCGGTCGACGGCCAAGACTACGCCATTGTCAGCTGCGAAGAGATGGGTGAGATGCCCGTCAGTTTCAAGGCCGAAGAGAACGGCAGCTACACCCTGAGCCTCAACAGCGAGAAAGTGAGCTTCGCCTACCTGCACCTCATCGACAACCTGACCGGTGCCGACGTCGACCTGCTCCAGACCCCGAGCTACAGCTTCGAGGCCAAGACAACGGACTACGAAAGCCGCTTCAAGCTGGTGTTCGCCACGGGCGACAACAGCAATGACGACAACTTCGCCTTCTTCAGCAACGGCAGCTTCGTCATCAACAACGATGGTGAGGCCACCCTGCAGGTGATTGATGTCACAGGCCGCATCCTCAGCAGCGAGAGCATCAACGGCTGCACCAACGTCAACGTGAACGCCGCCTCTGGTGTCTACATGCTGCGCCTCATCAACGGCGACAACGTGAAGGTCCAGAAAGTGGTCGTGAAGTAACAATGACTTATGGCCTATGGCTTATGGCTCGCCCCTACGTGAGGGCAAGCCATGAGCCAGAAGGCAACAGGCCAGAAGCCAGCATCGGCGGCAAAGGGAACTTACGCAAGTAAGCGCCTTTTGCCGCCGATGTTGTTTTCTTTGAAGCGGCATCCCTGGATCGCTTCGTGCCTCGCGATGACGCAAAGCGACAACTGAACAACTGAATAACTGAACAACTGAACAACTTTTCCACATTTTTTCTTAACCCTATCAAAAAAAAATTACTATCTTTGCAGGCTCAAAAACTACAAAAAAACTAACAAAACTAACACAAACACATAAAAATCAATATATTACAAAATCCAACAAAAAGAAAAACAACGCTTTTCTGAGTGCCAACTGCGCACTTCGCGCTGAGAAAGCGAGTGATTGAGATATCGAACAATTCATCAATTCCAAGATGCAAGCAACACAAACCATAGAAAATGTAACCCTCTCCCTGCCAAACTCTGACTTGGCCGTTTTGCTGACTTTGTCGAAAAGGATGGGCTGGAAAATGAAGACAAGGCGCAAGAGCGGCTTGGAGAAAGCTTTGGAAGACGAAGCCGCAGGGCGTATCTATGAGGCCAAAAGCTTTGAGGACTTAATCGAACAACTTGAAAAATGAAATCATTCTGATTATAGAATCTTTGAATCTTGAATCTTTAAATCTTTGAATCATAAATATCGAATCATTAAATAACAAACAAATTAAAATTAAAACGAAAATGAAAAGAAAATCTTTACTCTTCCTCTTGCTGATGGCCCTGTTCGCGCCGTTGGCAATGAATGGACAAACACAAAACACAGTGCTGTCGCAGAACTTCGACGGCAATGGTTTTACGCCTTCCGATGGCAGCTATTCAGCCTCTAGGTGGTACATGTACAATGCTGGCAGCGGCAACAACTGGCAGCTTTATCAGGGTGCTACCTATGCGCATAGTGGGTCATATAGCATGGCTTATAGTTTTAGTTCTAGCTATGCTGCAAACTGCTATTTGGTTTCTGAACCATTCAACGTAAGTGCCAATATGACCGAACTCACCGTAAGCTTGTGGGAAAGTGTCATGAGTTCATCTTGGGCCGAAACTTTTGAGGTGTTCTTTATCAAGGCAAGCGATGTGAACTCTTCTACACTGATTCCTGCCACATCAAATCAATACGGAGCTATTCCCTCTGCTTCGTATACAAACACTTATGAAAACTATGCTCAAGTGTCTGGCTCATCCACAAACCCCGCACTTGCTGGCCAAAGCGTAAGAGTTGTTGTTCATTGCACATCTGAGAAAGATAAGTATCGTCTCTATATCGATGACATTACTGTTACCGAGACATTAACAGAAGCTTGCCCAAAACCAACTGGTTTGACCGCCAGCAACGTCACCAACAACTCAGCCACCTTGAACTGGAATGGCGAAGCTGAGAGTTACAATGTGCGATACAAAATAATAACGACAGACGCTCCCATCTTCTCCGACGACTTCGAAAACGGTCTTAGCAACTGGACTACTGTAGATGCTGATGGAGATGGATTCAATTGGGCATCTCATATCAACACGGGAACAGGAAACTTGACTACTCATTCCGGCGACGGTGTGGCCTACTCTGAGAGTTATCACAACAATGAAAGTGGTTCTGGAGGTACAGCACTTAATCCTGACAACTGGCTGATTACTCCACAAGTACAGTTGGGAGGCTCTGTCTCTTTCTGGGCTATAGGGCAAGACGATGGGTACTTTGAAGAACATTTTGCCATCTATGTTTCCACCAATGGGAACAACCCCACCAATTTCACCCAAGTTTCTGAAGAATATATTGCTACAAGTGAGTATGTGAAGTATAGTGCTGATTTGAGCGAATATAGTGGCATGGGGTATGTCGCCATCCGCCACTTCAATGTTTCCGACCAGTTCATTCTTAACATTGATGACTTCGAAATCTATGGTCCCAGCCAATGGGTCACTGTTAACAATGTGAGCGGCAACAACCTCGACATTACTGGCCTTACCGCCGATACCGACTACGAATTCCAAGTGCTAGCCGACTGTGGCACAGACGGCGAAAGCAGTTGGTCAGCCAGTGCCACCTTCCATACGCTCGATAATTGCGCTGTTCCTTACGAGCTGGAGGTCGCCAACCCCATTGCCCCTATATCAACACTGAACTGGACAGGGGTACAGGAAGCCTACAATGTGCGCTATCGCAGCTACACACTGGGCGAACCTCAAGAATACGTGTTTGAAGAAGGCTTCGAAGGCGGTTCTATGCCTGAAGGTTGGGACAATTCGATTTACACGGGCAGTTCTTGGAATGTGGGTGCAGGAACAGGTCATACAAGTAGCAGCATCACTGCTACCACTACATCTGCGACAGGAAGCTACAATGCATATTATTATAATAGTACTTATTCTAACTCTGCATACCTTATTTTACCTGCTTTGGATTTGTCAAATGCTTCTGTAGCAACGCTGAACTTTAATTATGTTAACCCGGCTTGGGTTGGAGGTCATTACGCTTTGACAGTTTATTACCGTATAAACGGAGGCTCCTGGAATCAACTGTCTCAATACACTAATTCACAAGACACTTGGACTGGAGAAACTGTTACCCTCACAGGGTTGGCTGATAATTACCAAGTTGCTTTCTATGTTACAGGTTATAACAGTGATTATGGTCATGGTGTCGGCATTGACGATGTCAAAATCACGTATACAGCTCCAAACATTAACTATAGCGAATGGATCAACAAGCCCGATGTCACCAGCCCGCTGGCCATCACAGGTCTTACTCCTTCGACCAACTACGAATGGCAAGTGCGAGGCGTCAACTGCGACGGCAACGGCGGCACCACCGATTGGAGCGCCCCGGCTACTTTCACCACACTTGAGGGTTACGCCCTGGAGATTAAGGGCTACGGTAACGAACAAAACCGTGGCGGCTACTACCTCATCGCTTCGCCTGTCGGTGAAGTGCCTCCCGCGAATGTGGCCAACATGATTCCCACCGACTCGCAACAAGGCTACGACCTCTACTACTTCGACCACACACAGGATAATGAATGGGTCAACTACAAATCTGGAAGCAATCCTGGCTTCGGCCTCGTTCCTGGCAAGGGCTACCTCTATGCCAACCAGAATGACGTCATTTTGTTCTTCTCTGGCCAAGCCTTCACAAATACAAATGGCGAGTATACTGTCGACTTGACGCCCTACAGTGCCACCTCAGTGCAGGGACATAATGCTGATTTCCCGGGCTGGAACCTCGTAGGCAACCCATTCGCCGTTACCGCCTGGCTCAAGGGCAACCGTGGTTTCTACACCATGTCTGCGGACTGCAGATTCTTTGCTTCCGTCGAAAGCCAGCACATCGAGGCCATGCAAGGCATCTTTGTCGTGGCTGGAGAGACTGAACAGAATCCAACAGTGACCTTCACCACCGACGATCCTGAGAGCAAGAGCTCCATGTTCGCCCTCAACCTCAGCCACGACCGCAACCTCATCGACCGCGCCATCGTGCGCCTCGATGGAGGTCGCCAGTTGCCCAAGCTCCAGTTCAGACAGGGTAGCACCAAGGTCTACATCCCGGTCGACGGCCAAGACTACGCCATCGTCAGCTGCGAAGAGATGGGTGAGATGCCCGTCAGCTTCAAGGCCGAGGAGAACGGCAACTACACCCTGAGCCTCAGCAGCGAGGAAGTGAGCTTCGCCTATCTGCACCTTATCGACAACCTGACCGGCAAGGACGTCGACCTGCTCGAGACCCCGAGCTACAGCTTCGAGGCCAAGACGACCGACTATGCCAACCGTTTCAAGCTCGTGTTCGCCACTGGCGACAACAGCAATGACGACAACTTCGCCTTCTTCAGCAATGGCAGCTTCGTCATCAACAACGATGGCGCCGCCACCCTGCAAGTGATCGACGTCACGGGCCGCATCGTGAAGAGCGAGAGCATCAACGGCTGCACCAATGTGAACGTGAACGCCGCTCCTGGTGTCTACATGCTGCGCCTCATCAACGGCAACAACGTGAAGGTCCAGAAAGTGGTTGTGAGATAATTGAGATTCCCTTCGGGAATGGAGCGAAGTGTAATTGTATACAAGCGGCGGCTTGAGATTGTTGCAAGCCAAATGCAGTCTGAGGCCGCCGCTTATAAAACTACAACAACACTCCATTCCCGCGTAGCGGGAACCTCAAACTAAACATAACTAGTTGCAGAAATAGGCAAAATTTAAAAAAAATACCCAAAAAAGTTCATCGTATTAAATAAATTACTAATTTTGCAGCCTGATTTGAATAAAGAAACAACTTATCAATACTGAAATATCTGAAAAATGAAAAAGTTAGCATTGACAATAGCAGTCGTTCTTACGATGGGATTGAGTTCTTTTGCACAGGACGGTGGTTTATTGAACAGAGGTGTCTCGTTCGATAAGCATGGCCGTGAAGGTGGACAAATTGGTCCTTTGCTCCCTGGCCATAATGAAACTGGCGACCATAATGCTCCCCTCGGAAGTGGCGTTGCCGTGTTGCTCGGCCTTGGCGCTGCCTACCTCATCGGTAAGAAACACGAAGAAAAATAATTGTCCCCACTCTTAGGGACAAAAAAAGGAGTTCGCTCCTTGCCCAACGATAGCTTGTAGTGTTTGCGTAACGTAAGCGCTACATGCTATCGTTTTTTATATCGTACCTAAAGCAAGTTGCTCCATTTGCGCAGTGAAATCAGCAAAAAAAACGCCGTTGGCTTAGAATAACGGCATTTTTTTTGCCATAATATTGTCATGTAAAGATTTATCCCTATATTTGCGCGCCATTTTTTATAAAACAACTGAACAACTGTTATTTAAATTTATACATTATGAAGATAAAGCATCTACTTCTATGGCTATTGCTGGCACTTTGTATGCCCTGGTCGGCAAAAGCTCAAGACACGATTCCTTCTACTTTGACGGTAAACGATGGAAGTACTTATACAAATTCCATGGTACCTATCGCGAGTGCGTATGCCCAATTCGGCACTGAAAGTCAGTTTATCCTACTCCAAGAGGATATGGCGGCTATGATAGGAGGTACGGTGAACAAGTTGACATTTTACTGCAATAAGGAGAGTGGAGACTGGGGTGATGCACGGTTTTCGATCTATGTGGCCGAAGTGTTGGATAATGGATTTACAAATACTGCTTCTTCCAGTTGGGATTGGGATTCGATGACTGAAGTCTATACTGGGTCCCTTTTTATTAATAACTACATGGTGGAAATTGTACTTGATAATCCTTTCACTTATTACGGAGGCAACCTCAAGATTGGTTTTAGGGAAGTCCAATTGGGTTCCAAAATCTCATCGATGGCTTGGAGAGGCGTTAGAGACTCAAATTATTATTCGGCTATGTATTCCTACAAAGATGCTTGGGGGAGGTATTATAGCCTAACCAGTATCCGTCCCAGAGTGACTTTCGATTACTATGTTCTCGATCTTCCGGTAGTGGAAGTTACAGTTGGAGACATTGCCGCCAACACCGCTTCGTTTTCGTGGGAGACACCGAGTCCCGATGTCACGGGATATAAATACCAGTGCATTAGAGCTTCCGAAACTTTTGTCGAAAACTGGATGGAACTCCCCTCAACGGCAACTTCATTGACCCTCGAGAACTTGACTTCTGCTACCGACTATATCTTCCGCATAAAGGCCTGCTACGGAGTGCATGAAAGCGCAATGACAACCTTAGCCTTTAAAACCGCTTGCCCTGACTACGCATCAATTCCGTACGTCGAAAACTTCGACTCCTATGAGGTCGAAGACCGATGGATACCTCTTGTACAAACGTTACCCGATTGTTGGGATTATGTCAACACATCCACGAACCCCGACGATAACCTATTCCCGACCATGCATCACCATAGTGCTCATACTCAATATACGGCTTCTTTGCCAAACAGTTTGCAATTCTACATTAGGCGTATGGATTACTACACACCAAAGCCGCAATACGCCATATTGCCTGCGATGCACAACATTAATGGATTGCGCGTGAAACTCAATGCAAGATCGTATATTAATGGCTATTCTTACACGGGTACATTCAAAGTTGGCGTGATGGAAGGAACCGAAGCAGAACCGGAATTCATTGAAATCGAAACCATCACCCCATCCGAAAACTATCAACTCTATACGATTGATTTGAGTGGTTATGAAGGTGATGGCGAACATATCGCCATTTGGATGGAAGTGCCCAATTCTTCATATGGAAGGGTTTTTATTGACGACATTGTGGTGGAAGAGGCGCCCCATTTCACCAAGCCGATTGCCTCTTACGGCGGAAATGCGGGCGGCTGGTACCTGATTTCCTCTCCTTTGGCTGATGGAACCCAACTGGAGGATATCGTTCAACTGGGTGATTTGAATAGCAGTGAGCCCAACTTTGACCTCTATCGCTTCAACCCGAGTCCGCAAAGGCCGGGCTATTATTGGGAAAACTGGAAACAAGAAGGCGAGCACTATCATTTCGACCTTGAACCTGGTCGTGGCTACCTCTATGCCAACATCGATGACGTCTCCCTCGATTTCACGGGTGCACCATACGAGGGTAACGGCGAAGTCACGATGCAATATAATGAGAATGTACATTGGGGAAACTGGAACCTCGTGGGTAATCCCTTCCCCGTTTCGGCCTATATCGGCGATAGGTATTATCTTAGGATGAATGAAGAAGGTACGGGCTTTATGCCAGCAACCGTCGGCTCGGCTATCGAAGCCATGGAAGGCATCTTTGTGTATTCCGAATATGATGGTGAAATCTTGACGTTCAGCACCACACAACCCACCAGAAACAACGAACAGTTGTCGCTCAACGTCAGCAAGATGAAACGAGACGGCCTCACCACCATCGATCGTGCCATCCTCAATTTCAATGAAGGCAGTGGGCTGCCCAAGTTCCAACTCGACGAGAACGGTGCCAAGGTCTATATCCCGCAAAACGGATTAGATTACGCCGTGGTTGCCACCGAAGGCCAAGGCGAGCTGCCCGTCAATTTCCGCGCCGATGAAAACGGCCTCTATACCCTAAGCTTCAGCTGCGAGAACGTAGAGTTCAGCTACCTGCACCTCTTCGACAACAAGACGGGCACCGATGTTGACTTGCTCAATACGCCAAGCTACACCTTCAACGCCACGACAACGGACTATGAGAGCCGCTTCAAGTTGGTGTATGCCACAGGCAGCAGCCTCACTGATGACAACTTCAGCTTCATCAATAGCAACGGCAACTTCAGCATCTTCGGCATCGAAGGCGAAGCCACCCTGCAGGTGCTCGACGTGATGGGCCGCATGCTCAGCACCGAGACTTTCAGCTGCAGCATCGAGAAGCGCCTTGATGTCGTGCCCGGCGTTTACTTCATCCGCCTTGTCAATGGAGATGACGTGAAGACACAGAAGGTTGTGGTGAGATAAAGAGGTCACCTTATAATAATAACGAAAAAATAAGCCGCGAAGACTTTCGCGGCTTATTTTTTGCCTATCTTTGCACCCGCTAAGAGGCCCCTGAGCTGGTACCTGAGCTTGTCGAAGGACGCGAAGGGCCGACTTGTTTAAACAGCTTTTAACTACGTTGAATGCGTAGCATTTCGACAGGCTCAACGACCTGCCTCAACTGAATAACAGATCAACTAATAACTGATTAATCATGGAATCAACGAACAACCCCTCAATCCGTGAAAACGGATTCAAGCGTTACACGGTAACCACGGCCTTGCCTTATGCCAATGGCCCCGTCCACATCGGTCACCTTGCCGGCGTCTACATCCCCGCCGACACCTATGTCCGCTATCTGCGAATGCGTGGTGAGGACGTCCTGTTTGTCGGTGGTTCCGACGAGCACGGCGTGCCGATTACCATCAAAGCCGAAAAGGAAGGCTGCACGCCGCAAGACATCGTGGACCGTTACCACGAGATCATTAAGAAGTCGTTCGAGGAGTTGGGCATCAGCTACGACATCTACTCGCGCACCTCTTCGAAGATGCACCGTGCCACGGCCCAAGAGTTCTTCAAGAAGCTCTACGATGAAGGGAAGTTCATCGAGAAGGAGACGGAGCAATACTTCGACCCCGAACGCCAGAAATTCCTTTCCGATAGATATATCGTGGGCACTTGCCCGAAATGCGGCGCAGAAGGCGCCTACGGCGACCAATGCGAAAAATGTGGCTCTTCTTTGAGCCCCGATGAGCTCATCAACCCGCACTCGCAACTCAGCGGCGCAGCCTTGGTGAAGAAACCGACCAAACACTGGTATCTGCCTCTCGACCAATACGAGCCTTGGCTCCGCGAATGGATCCTCGAAGGTCATAAGGAGTGGAAGAGCAACGTTTATGGCCAAGTGAAGAGCTGGCTCGACGGCGGCTTGCAACCTCGTGCCGTCACCCGCGACTTGGACTGGGGCGTGCCCGTCCCGATTGAGGGTGCCGACGGCAAGGTGCTGTATGTGTGGTTTGACGCGCCCATCGGCTACATCTCCAACACCAAGGAGATCTGCGAACAACGCGGCGAAGATTGGGAGAAATGGTGGAAAGACCCCGAGACCAAGCTGGTGCATTTCATCGGCAAGGACAACATCGTGTTCCACTGCATTATCTTCCCCTGCATGATGAAGGCCTATGGCGACTATATCATGCCCGACAACGTGCCCGCCAACGAGTTCCTTAACCTCGAGAACGACAAGATCTCGACCTCGCGCAACTGGGCCGTGTGGCTGCACGAATACCTGCAGGAGTTCCCTGGCAAGCAAGATGTGTTGCGTTATGTCTTGACCGCCAACGCTCCCGAGACCAAGGACAACAACTTCACTTGGAAGGACTATCAGGACCGCAACAACAACGAGTTGTTGGCCATCTTCGGCAACTTCGTCAACCGCACCTTGGTCTTGACACATAAATACTATGAAGGTGCCGTGCCTGCCTTAGGCAACCTCAACGACACCGACAAGGCAGTCATCGAAGAGATGAACGCCTATCCCGCCAAAATCGGTCATCTGATTGACACATATAAGTTCCGCGAGGCCCTCTCCGAACTGATGAACTTGGCCCGTTTGGGCAACAAATACCTCACTGACAACGAGCCTTGGAAGCAAATCAAGACCGACCCCGAGCGCGTGAAGACCGTGATGGCATTGTCGTTGCAGATTGTGGCGCACTTGGCTATCCTCAGCGAGCCTTTCCTGCCGTTCAGCGCAAAGAAGCTCCAGCAGATGATTGGTCTGGAAGTGAAGGGTTGGAATGACGCCGAGAACACCGTTCTGCTGCCTGAAGGTCATGTCATCAACCAGCCCGAACTGTTGTTCGAAAAAGTGGAAGACAGTGTGGTGGCCGCTCAGTTACAGAAACTGGAAGACACCAAGAAGGCCAACCAGCTGAATGCTTGGAAGCCTGCCGAGGTGAAGCCCGTGGTCAGCTTCGACGACTACATGAAGGTGGATGTACGCGTGGGCACCATCCTCGAGTGCCAAAAGGTGCCGAAGGCCGACAAGTTGCTGCAGTTCCTCATCGATGATGGCATGCAGAAGCGCACCATCGTGAGCGGTATTGCGAAATATTACACCGAACCCGAGAAGTTGGTGGGCAAGCAGGTGTGCTTCGTCGCCAACTTCGAGCCGCGCAAGCTGAAGGGTGTAGTCAGCGAGGGCATGATCCTTTCCGCCGAGGACAAGGACGGCCGTCTCGTGCTGCTGACGCCTAGCGACTTTGTCGCGCCAGGATGCTCGGTGGGATGATATCCTGTCACCCCTTCGGGGTTTAATGAAAACGGTATCGGTTTTTATAGGCAGGGGTTGAAACCACCTGCCTATTGTGCTGCCGTCCCTACGGGACTAGTCGGCCAAACCCCGTAGGGGTGATAGCACAATAAGCAGGTGGTGGAATGCAATGGAACCCCTGCCGAAAAAACCGATAATACCGCTGAACCCCGTAGGGGTGAAAGGATACATCAATGCGCCTCTAGCCAGTTATCCCCAGTGTTCATTTCAACGATGACCGGCACCGACAACGGCAAGGCATTCACCATCTTATCCTGAACGATAGCCATCAGCGTGTCGAGTTCATCGAGATGCGCGTCGAAGACCAATTCATCGTGCACCTGAAGGATCATCTTCGACTGCATCTTCAAGCGTTCCAGCTCCTGATGGATGCCGATCATGGCAATCTTGATCATGTCGGCCGAGCTGCCTTGGATGGGTGCGTTGATGGCGTTGCGTTCGGCGAAGCCGCGCACCACGCTGTTCGCGCCGTTGATGTCGCGGAGGTAACGGCGGCGGCCTAAGATGGTCTCAGCATAGCCGCGTTCACGGGCCAAGGCGATGCTGCGGTTCATGTATTCCTTGATGCCCGCATACTCCTCGAAGTATTTCTTGATGATGTCGGCGGCCTCGCTGCGCGAGAGCTCCATGCGTTCCGCCAGACCGAAGGCCGACATGCCGTAGATGATGCCGAAGTTGACCGCCTTGGCGCGGCTGCGCTGTTCCTTGGTGACTTGGTCCATCGGCACATGAAACACCTTGGCCGCCGTGGCGGCATGGATGTCGTGGCCGAGGTTGAAGTCGTTGACCATGGCAGGGTCTTGACTCAAATGGGCAATGATGCGTAACTCAATTTGGCTATAATCGGCGGCAAGGAGGGTATAAGCCTCGCTGCGTGGCACGAAGGCACGACGGATCTCGCGGCCTTTCTCAGTGCGTACTGGAATGTTCTGCAGGTTGGGGTTGTTGGAGCTCAAGCGCCCCGTGGCCGTCACGGCTTGGTTGTATGAGGTGTGAATGAGTCCATCCTTCGGGTTGACCAAGGCAGGAAGTGCATCGAGGTAGGTTGACTTCAATTTGGTGAAAGAGCGGTAATCCAAAATCATTTGGATGATGGGATGCTTGTGGGATAGTTTCTGCAGTACATCCTCGCCTGTGGCATATTGTCCTGTCTTGGTTTTCTTGGCCTTTTCATCGATGCGCAGTTTCTCGAAAAGGATTTCTCCCAACTGTTTCGGCGAGGCGATGTTGAAAGGCATGCCAGCGGCTTTGTAAATCTCTTCCTCAATCTTATGAATCTCGACGCCAAAGGCTTCGCTAATTTGCTGGAGGTTCTCCGTGTCGATGCGCACGCCGTTGGCCTCCATGCGACTCAAAACAGGCACGAGCGGCATTTCAATCTCATAAAACAGCTTCTCCACACCGTTTTCCTTGAGCAGGGGAAGCAACTTCTCGTAGAGTTGCAGCGTGATGTCGGCATCTTCAGCGGCATATTCCTTCACCAGTTCCACGGGCACCTCTCGCATGGTCTTCTGCTGTCGGCCTTTGCCAATCAGGTCCTCGATGGGGATGGTGAGGTAGTTGAGGTAGACCTCGGCAAGATAGTCCATGTTGTGGCGTTGCTCGGGTTCGAGGAGATAATGCGCCAGCATCGTGTCGAACAGCTTGCCCTTTACGCTGATGCCGTATTGCGCCAGCATCGAGATGTCGTATTTCAGGTTTTGCCCGATTTTGAGGATGTTTTCATCCTCAAACAAGGGCCGTAGCAGTTCCAGTTTCTTCTGGCAAGCCTCGCGCTCGGCGGGCATGGACAGGTACCAAGCCTCGTGTGCCTTGATGGCGAAGGAAAGACCCACCAATTCGGCGGAGTACACGTCGATGTTGGTGGTTTCGGTGTCGAAGACAAATTGCTTTTGTTTGGACAGCAAATCCACCAAAGCTTTGATGTCGGTTTCAGTTTCCACAAGTTTGTAGTCGTGTGCCAACGTCTTGGCTGAGTCCTTCTCGGAGAATTCCAGCAGACCACTGTTGTCGCCTTGGTTGAAGAGGTCGAAGGTCTCGTTAGAGGAGAACAGGTCGGATTGTTGACTTCCTTCGGTCATCTCCCTGGATTGCTTCGTTCCTCGCAATGACGGTGAGGCTGAGGTCCCTGAGCCTGTCGAAGGGCCGTCCAAAGTGGATTGTTTTCCTTTATAATCCTCCAAAAACCGTTTGGCGAAAGTCCTGAACTCCAGTTCCTCAAACAAAGCCATCAGTGCGGGCACATCAGGCTCCTTGGCTTTCAGTTCCTCCTCATCGAGGTCGACGGGCACTTCTAAATTAATGGTCGCCAACGCTTTCGACATCAGTCCTTGCTCAGCGAAATTGATGACGTTTTCCTTTTGTTTGCCTTTCAGCTCGTCGGCATGGGCGATGAGGTTCTCCACGCTGCCGTATTTTCCCACCAGAATCGCAGCAGTCTTCTCGCCGATGCCCGGGATGCCCGGGATATTGTCGGCAGCATCACCCCAAAGGCCGAGGATGTCGATGAGTTGCTTGGGTTCCTGGATGCCGTAGCGTTCGCAGACCTCCTTGGGGCCCCACACCTGTGCTGGCTCACCGAATTTGGCGGGTTTGTAGAGCAGGATTTTGTCTGTCACCAACTGACCGAAGTCCTTGTCTGGGGTCATCATATAGGTGGTGAAGCCTTGTTTCTCAGCTTTTTTCGACAGGGTGCCTATGACATCGTCGGCCTCGTAGCCTTCCACGCCGTAAACGGGGATGTTGAAGGCCTCAATAAGTCTGATGATATAAGGTATCGAGTCGCGGAGGTCGTCGGGCATTTTCTCGCGGTTGGCTTTGTATTCGCTGTATTCGGCCTGCCGTTGGGCAGTGCCGGCCACGTCGAAGGCCACGCCGATATGGGTGGGCTTCTCTTTCTGTAGGATTTCATAGAGCGAGTTCAAAAAGCCCATCACCGCCGAGGTGTTGACCCCTTTCGAGTTCATTCGTGGGTTCTTGCTCATGGCGAAGAAAGCCCTGTATATCAATGCGTAGGCATCCAAAAGGAATAGTTTTTTCTCTGTGGTTTCCATAATCTGTAGAATTTAGGAGTAAAGTATGATGTTGAAAATGATGATATTTAGTGAATTAAGGTCACAAAACCCGTTTCAGCCAAAGCCTTAATACAGGGTCGCCTATGATATAGCCCTTTGCTGTTTGCTCTATCAATTCTTTGGCTGTCAGTGCATTCTTCAGGCGTGTGATGTTCGATGGTGAGCCGAAGTCGTATTCTTCCCTAAGGTCTTTTTTGCCAAAGTCGGTCGATTGTCCAGCCAAGACAGCCCTCAGGAAATTGAGTTGGTAACTGGTCAGCGACTGGGTTTGTTCAATGTAAACGATGGAATTTTGGTCAATCAAGTCGTTGAGGGCGGATTTCAGGATGTCGTCGGTCACTTCCTTTTCGGTCAGGAGCAAGGTGTCATATGCAAGTTGTTGGACATAGGATGACTGATAGTCAACACTTTCGCACAATTGTTTGACAAGTTGTTCTGAGATATGTTTCCCTTGTTTGGCAAAGCCTTCCTGGATGTAGGGCAGCCAAGTTTCGAACGGGATGCTTTTCAGGTAAAGCAACTCACCGAATTTGTAGAACGGATAGCTTTTCTTTTGGAAAAGGTTAGTCATCATGTGCATTTTGCTCCCGTAGAGGCAGTAGGACACATTTTTCTGGTGCTGCCAAACTGTTCTCATGCGTTTTTGCACACTCAACGAGTCGGGAAACTCACCCACTTGCTGGAACTCGTCGATGCAGACAACGATATGGCATCCTTTGCGGTTAGCAATGATTTCAGGCAAGGAAAGCACTTCTTCGGGTTGGTGGGTCTTTGGTGTGATACCCAACGTAACGCCGTATTCATTTTGTCCATCGAGCGACCATGAGATTTTTGGCACCAATCGTTCAATGAAACCTTTGGCCAAGTCTTTCCACTCTTCCATCTTTGAGGCAGTTTGCTTCAAGATAGCTTCCGAAAACACGTTGTAAAAGTCGTATTCGTTGCGGCAGGAGAAAATGTCCATCGTCACCACAACGATGTCTTTGGAGTTGACCATTGCGGCCACTTTGTTGACCAATGAGGTCTTTCCCCAACGTCGCGGCGAGAGCAGAATGGTGTTGATGCCGTACCTGAAATTGGACGACAAGCGTTCCGTTTCGGCTTGCCTTCCAATGAAGTGATTGTCCTCAACGGGAATGCCAAACATGAAAGGTTTATTGTCCATGATGTGTTGTAATTTAGCGCAAAAATACACATAATTTTTTTAATACACAAACTTGTGTAACACAAACTTGTGTAACACAAACTTGTGTTGTTAATAAAATATTGATAACCAATTATATAAATAAATAGGTTTTACTAAAAAACATCAAGTTAATATCATCTAGAAAGAATTCAGAGCGCTTTTGTTTTCTGCTTGGATTCTACCAAAAAACCGAAAAAGAACATCATTTTCAAAAAAAGTTGTACCTTTGCAATCGAAAACGAGTAATTATTGGTCACAAGGTAGACCGACATTCTTTTATAAACAACTGATTATCAATTTATTGATAAGATAGTTGGATTTGAAATGGAAATAAGTCTTATCTTTGCGACCTATTTATCAACTAAAAAAAGAGAACTATGCAAGAAATTTTGAATGAAATCGTTCCGATCATTGCTGAGAAACTCGGCGTGGATCCTTCGGAAGTCACTATGGAAGCCAGCTTTACCAACGACCTG
>JAEEGI010007424.1_pt1 | contig 24555 bp, 15 predicted proteins | sample 8958751 | NCBI WGS metagenome assembly JAEEGI01 (sample SAMN16246545, study PRJNA631951) | gut metagenome | biome: gut microbiome; feature: rumen; material: KS-attached | host: Bos | place: Iran: Karaj | collected 2018-10
ATGGGCAAGGCGTGGGTCATTGTGACCAGCCAGCAGGATATTGATTCCATCACAAAGGTCAAAGGCAACGACTTCTCCAAGATTCAAGGCCGTTTTGATACCCGCCTGTCGCTGTCCTCCGCCAATGTGGATACTGTTATTAAGAAACGTATTCTGGAGAAGAACGAGACGGCAGCCCAGACCCTGCGCCTGCTTTACGAGCAAAAATCAACCATCATCAAAAACCTGATCGTTTTCAATGATGGTGTAGAAAAGAAATTATATGCAAATGACCGGGACTTCGCTGAGGTCTATCCGTTTATCCCGTACCAGTTCAACCTTTTGGCAAGTGTTCTGACGTCTATTCGTACCCACGGTGCATCCGGGAAGCATTTGTCCGAGGGTGAACGTTCCATGTTGGCACTCTTCAAGGAATCTGCAGAGGCTATCAAAGAGAAAGAAGTCGGCGCGATTATACCGTTCCATCGCTTCTATGATGCGCTGGAGAACTTCCTGGATCACAGCCATAAGGGTGTGATCATGAAAGCCTATGACAACAGCTATATCAATCCAGACCATCTTGATAAGGACGTCTTCGCGATCAATGTGCTGAAAGCACTCTTCATGATCAAATATGTGCTGGAGATCGAATCCAATATTGATAACATCACCAGTCTGATGATCGAGAATATCGATGATGACCGGATTACCGTCAAGGCAAAAGTTGAGGACGCGCTGAAGGTTCTCATGCGTCAGATGCTGGTTCAGAAAAACGGCAGCCTGTACGTATTCCTGACGGATGAAGAGCAGGAAATCAACCGCGAAATCGACAGCCAGAATGTCGAGATGGCGGAGGTCATCAATAAAGTGTCCGAGATGATCTATGAGGACATCTTCACAGACAAGAAATATCGTTACCCGGCATTTAACGGAAGGTATTCCTTCGGCTTCAATCAGGCCGTGGATGACCGTCCTTATAAGGCCAACCAGGGCTATGATTTCGGACTTCGTATTCTTACTCCGTGGTATGAGGGCGGAAAAGACGAAACTACACTTCGCATGATGTCCGGACAGGGACGCGAGGTTCTGGTTGTACTGCCAAATGATACTGCATTCCTGGATGAGATCCGGCAGTATCTGAAGATCGAGAAATTCCTGCGCCTGAATACATCTACCCAGCTGGCCAAGTACGAGACGATCAAGGAAGCAAAGCGTGTGGAAATGCGGGAGCGCAACGGCAACGCAAAGCTGTACCTTACAGAGAGCTTGAAAGACTCCACCATCTATGTAAATGGCGATACCGTCCGAACATCTGCCAAAGAAGTGACCGGTAGGATCAACGAATCCATCGGCAGACTGGTTCAGATCGTTTATAACAAGCTTTCCTATATCGATGCTGCTATGGGTGAGGCTGAGATCCGTAAGATGTTCCATTCCACCAATCAGCTGACACTGGGACTGGAAGGCGGAACGGAAGCAAATACCCATGCGCTTGATGATGTATTGGCGTTCATTGCGCAGAATTCCCATATGCATATGAAGACTTCCATGAAGACAGTCAAAGACCGTTTCATGAAAGCCCCTTACGGTTTTGTGGAGGACGATGTGCACTGGCTGATCGCACGTCTATTTAAGCGCGGAGACTTGGCGTTTACGGTCAATGGAGCAAGCGTCAACCAAAATAACAAGACCGAGGAAGAACTGATCAGCTATATAACCAAGAAAGCCTTTGTCGAGAAGCTTCTCATGGAAGAGCGCATCCGTGTGAATGAGAAAGATAAGAAAGCTGTCCGTGATGTGATGAAGGAAGTCTTTGGAACCTCCAGCGTCGCTGAGGATGAAGACAGCATCATGAAGAACTTCCAACGGTACGCGCAGAATACGATCAATGAAATACTGCGTCTGGAACCGCAATATCAGCGGTATGCTTTCCCTGGTAAGAAAGTGCTGGATGCCGGTAAGCGTATTATGCAGGCAGTTATCCAGATCCAGTCCCCGCTTGAGTTCTTCCAGTATGTGTCCAAGACCAGAGAAGATTTCTATGATTTTGCGGAGGATTTTGAACCTGTTAAGGCATTCTTTAGCGGCGAACAGCAGCAGATCTTCAGCCGTGCGCTGGATATGCTGGCAATCTACGATGACAGTAAAACCTATATCGTAGATGAGGAACTGGAAAAGATTGTCCATGAAATGCGGCAGATTACCCGGCAGGAAAAGCCTTATGCGAATATTCCGAAACTGCCGGAGCTGCGCCAGCGTTTTATTGACTTATACATGACAATCCTCAGACGTGAGGAAAAGCCTGTACTGGATGCTATTGATCAAGCGCGGGCAAGAGTGCTGGAAGTTCTAAACACGAAAGAATATGCGAGCGAAAAGAAGCAACAGTATATCGACCTTTTCCGAGAGATTCATGATGGTGCCGAGCACTGCAATAATGTCTCCACCCTCAGAAGCTTTGCGGATAAGGCCGAGGCTCTTAAAATCCGTCTCTTGAATGAGATGGATGCTTTGGATCGCCGGATAGCCGAAGAAAAGGCGGAAGCAGCAAGGAAAGCGGCTGAAGAGGCTGCACGGAGAGCCAAAGAACAAGGGGTTCAGGTTCCGGACCATGTCGCGGAAGAACCCGCAAAGTATCATGTAAAAACGACGAAGAATGTCACGATCAAGAACATGACGCACGCTTCTTCCTGGAGATTGGAAAGCGAAGAAGATGTCGAGAAAGCTCTTGCAGCATTGCGTAAATCTTTGCTTGCCGAGCTGGAGAACAGCGACATTGTAAACGTTGAGTTTTAACGATAGAAGGGGTGGCATATGAACAAGACTGCCATTAAAAACTTTGCCATTTGGGCAAGGAATAAACTGATTGCAGATATCAGTTATCGTGCCGGGCTGATGGGTATTACGGCGGAAGGCATCCAAAGAGCTCTGCCGCAGTCCATCGGAACCACTGAGTTCTATGATATCGGCACAGCGGAACCGTACTCGATTGATGGGGATGCGGTTAAGCAGCGCCGGTCGCTGGTGGAGAAAATCCGCAACAAGGAAAGAGAGACAAACTATCAGACTGCCTATAAGTATGTGATCGAGGAGGTTGCCTATACCTGGTTCAACCGCCTTATCGCCGTGCGCTTTATGGAAGTCAATGACTACCTCCCTTCCCATATTCGCGTGTTATCCTCCGACTCCGGCAAGATGGAACCGGATCTGGTCACTACGCCGTTCGATGCAGATCTGTCTTTCACAGCTGCGGAGAAACAGGAGATTTATCGGCTGAAGCAGGAAAACAATGTCGATGAGGTATTTCGCCTGCTTTTCATTAAGCAGTGCAATGCCTTGAATGAGATACTTCCTGCACTGTTTGAGAAGACCAGCGATGATACAGAACTATTGCTGAATCTCTCTGTGATCGACCGGGATGGTGTCGTCTGGCATCTCGTGCATGACATTCCAGAGGGGGACTTTAATATCGAGCTGGGAGGCCAGGTTGAGATCATCGGCTGGCTGTACCAGTACTATAATACCGAGCCGAAGAACGAGGCTTTTGCCAAGAACGGCAAGATCACTAAGGAAGAGATCCCCGCGGTAACGCAGCTCTTTACACCGGACTGGATCGTCCGCTATATGGTCGAGAACTCTGTCGGCAGACTCTGGATCGAGCATCTGCGTGCGCTGGACGAATTTAAGGATGAGGCTGAACTGGCAGCCGACTTTGGTTGGAAGTATTATCTCCCGGAGGCAAAGCAGGAGCCCGAAGTGGAAGAAAAGCTCCGGGAGCTTCGTCGTGAACGTCTGTCCCTTACTCCGGAGCAGATTACCATGATCGATCCCTGTATGGGCTCGGGGCATATATTGGTCTACGGATTCTCCGTCCTGATGCAGATTTACGAGAGCGCTGGTTATGGCCAGCGAGATGCGGCAAAAAGCATTCTGGAGAATAATCTTTTTGGCTTGGATATCGATGACCGTGCCTATCAAATGGCGTATTTTGCCGTCATGATGAAAGCACGGGAATATAATCGCCGTATCCTGAATGGCGAGAATACCTGCAAGGTATATTCCATCAAGGAGAGCAACGGCATCACCGATGCTGCCTTGGATGGCATGGGAAATAGTCTGTCTGAGGATGAGCGCAAGACTGGCCGGAAAGAGATTAAGGCTTTGATTGCTGAGTTCAAGGACGCAAAGGAGTACGGCAGCATTCTCAATATCAAAAAGCGTGACTGGGATTTGCTGCGCCGTTTTGCAGTCCCGAATATGAATTATGGACAGCTTGCCTTAGACACCGAAGGCTCGGAGATCGCTGCACAGAGGCTGCAGGAGATCATTGATGTTGCTGAAGTGATGGCAAATCAGTATATGACGACAGTCACGAATCCTCCGTATATGACCATCAGTAATGGAAGCGGGCATCTGAACGATTATGCAAAGAAGTATTATCCTGACAGCAAGAGTGATATGTTTGCTATCTTTATTGAGAAATGCCGTTCATTCACTGGCAATACTGGATATCAAGCTATGATAACACAACATTCTTGGATGTTCCTTTCTAGCTATGAAAAACTGCGCGGGAAACTGCAGAGCTTAGATATTGTGAATATGGCACATTTGGGTGCGAGGGCATTTGAGGAAATTGGCGGTGAGGTTGTACAGACAACAACTTTTGTCTTTCAAAAAAAACATACCGAAAACAGATTCGGTATTTATTGTCGTTTGATTGTTCCCACATCTCAAAAGGGAAAGGAGGATATGTTTCTTTCTGGTGATAATCGTTACACCTCTCAGCAGGCCAGCTTTGCAAAAATTCCGGGAGCACCTGTGGCATATTGGGCAAGCAAAGACGCACTAGAAGCATATCTTCACAAGAATCTAGACCAAATAGCACAGCCGCGTCATGGTCTTGCGACATCCGATAATGATAGATTTTTGAAACTATGGTATGAGGTTGATATTACTAAGACAAGCACTCTTACCCGCTGTGATTTTACTAAAAAATGGTATCCAATGAGTAAAGGCGGAAGTTTCAGAAAGTGGTATGGCAATCTTGATTGGTTGATAGACTATGAAAACGATGGCAAAACAATCAAAGACTATGCCATATCTATTTACGGAAATTCCTCAAGAACAATCCAAAATACTCAGTTTTATTTCAAAAAAGGTTTGACTTGGTCAGCATTGACATCTGGAGGCTTTTCTGTTCGATATCAGGAGAAAGGAGCTTTATTTGGCTCTGGAGGATATTGCGCGTTCTCAGAAGATAATATTAGATTGTATATTCTGGCATTAATGAACAGTAAGGTAGTCAGTGCTTTTATCAACTTTGTTTCTCCAACGCTGAACTATGAGGTTGGACATATAAAAACTATTCCTGTTGCAATTAATGAATCGATCCATAACAAAGTTGAGAAACTGGTCGAGGATAATATCACAGTTTCAAAGCACGATTGGGATGCATTTGAAACTTCATGGGATTTTGAGTCGCATCCTGCTGTTAGAAAAGCATTTAGCCGTTCCCATTGGGGTGACGGCGAAGACATTACACTGGAATATGTCTATCAGTTCGTGGCACAGGATTTTGAGGATCGGTTCCAGAGGCTGAAAGAAAACGAAGAGGATCTGAACCGCATATTCATCGATATTTACGGCTTGCAGGATGAGCTGACGCCGGAAGTTGAGGATAAGGACGTAACGGTCCGCCATGCAGATCTGCATCGTGATATCAAGTCCCTGCTTTCCTTTGCCATTGGCTGCATGTTCGGAAGATATTCTTTGAATAGGTCTGGGATTGCCTATGCCGGCGGTGTTTGGGATGCGTCAAAATACGCCTTGTTCCATCCAGATAAAGACAATGTGATTCCGATTACGGATGAAGAGTATATGGAAGATGATATTGTCTCTCGTTTGTGCACTTGGCTGAAAGTGGTGTTTGGGGAAACTACCTTAGAGCAGAACCTTGACTACATTGCTAAGGCAGTGGGCAATAAGGGTAATTCCTCCCGTGAGATTATCCGAAACTATTTCCTGAATGACTTCTTCAAGGATCATTGCCAGACCTACTCTGTTAGTGGTTCCGGTAAGCGCCCGATCTACTGGCTCTTCGATTCTGGTAAACAGAACGGATTCAAGGCGCTTATCTATTTGCACCGATATAATGCTGATACCATTGGAGATTTGCGTATTGATTACCTGCACCGGATGCAGCGTATCTATGAGAGCGAAATCAGCCGTATGCAGGACATGATTGACCACAGCACCAGTTCCCGTGAGGTCGCACAGGCTACAAAACGACGTGAGAAGCTGCAGAAGCAGTTGAAGGAATGCCGTGAGTATGATGAGCGTCTGGCACACCTCGCGCTTTCACGTATTGAGCTGGATCTGGATGACGGAGTAAAGATCAACTATCGCAAGGCGCAGACCGCAAATGATGGCAAGTTCTATGAGGTTTTGGCTGATTCGCAGAGCATTATGGCCAATGATAAGTTGTGGAAGCAGTATAAGGGCGGACAATGGTAATCCCGAGGATGTCGGTAATAAAGGAAGAATGAATTATGGCAGAACTTAACCTTAAACAAATTATTGACCGGTTGAACGATGAGTTTATAGGCGATACCCGTAAGCTGGTCTTCTGGTACGACGATAAGGCCGAGTTCGAGGAAGATATCGCAGGCGTGGAGCTGGATAATGCGAAGGTGTATATCCTGAAACCGCACAACCAGTTTGAGACGAAGCGTTTTCTGGAGCGTGAAGATACCACCACGAACTATCTGATTTATGCGCCGTTCCCGAAGCCGGATGTAAGTGAAAACCACCTGGAAGACACCATGCTGTATTCCAAGCGGTTCTTTGCTGACCGTGCTTCACTTCTGTCGGTTGACCTGGGTATCGAAGAGAAATATAAGCCGATCATCGAAAAGCACATTAAGTTCTTCGCCAATAAAGAGCGGACACAGCGCTTCTATGACCTGGAAATCGAGAACTTCAATGAGGAAAACATCCTCGTTGGTCTTCTCAGTGCTATCTGCAAGACTCGTACCTGCTCCTTTGAAGAGGTGCTTCGTGTCATGCTCACAGACGGTGAGCTGGAGGATAATAAGTTCCTTGCAGAGATCGAGAAGTATGATCTCCTGGAGTCCTTCTGGAAACTCTGTGAGCAGCAGTTTGGTTATACTGATCCAAAGCCGACGCTTGAAAAACTGATCGTCACGATGTTTGTCACGTCTACAGCCAGACAGCTGGGTTGTGATGTGCCGCAGAGCTGGAAGAGCTTCGGCTCCTACAAATCCGGCAATATCATTGCGTTCCTGAATAACTTGATGAACAGCGTACTTTATGGGGAACGCTTTGATGAACTGTCAAAACATGTGTCTGATGGCCTGAATGTAATGGCGGCGCTTTCTGCTATGCAGCCGGAAGCACTTGTGGATGTGGATACATTTATTGCTGCGGATCAGATTCTCGTAAAGTGGATCGTCGAGCGTCTTACCGCCGAGGATACTGGAGCGAAGTTGGACAGGCTTTCGATTCCGGAAATCTGCGAGAAGCGGAGCAAAATGCACTTCGGCAAACGGACAGAGAAAACGTACAGTCTGCTTCACAGTGCCTATGATCTGATTGCAGCTGCGAATTATAACTGTCCGGATGGCTTCAAGAAGATCATTAGCCAGTACCTGAAGGAAGACTATAAGATCGACCAGGAATACCGGAAGTTCTATACCAATTTCGACGCATTGGAAGATACCGGAGCATTTGAAGGGCTTCGGACGCTGGTCGAGAACATCTACACAAACGAATTCCTGGCAAAGATCATGCCGAAATGGAACGAGGGTATTCAGGAAGAGCAGGCATTCCAGGAGATTCCGCTTCAGAGGAATTTCTATGCGCGTAACATCCGAAACGTAAAGGAACGCACGGCGGTCATTATCTCAGATGCTATGCGTTACGAAGTTGGCCAGGAACTGTTTAGGCGCATGATAGATGATCCGAAATGCACAGCTAAGCTGGAAGTCCAGCTTTCGGTGCTTCCCTCTTTTACAAGACTCGGCATGGCATCCTTACTGCCGCATCGCACACTGACGATGACGGATGACTTCCGCGTGCTGGCAGATGATGTCCTTTGCAATGATCTGGCAGGACGGCAGACTGTTCTTCAGGCACATCAAAAGGACAGCTGCTGCGTGCAGTTTGATGACATCAAAGGCCTGAAGAAAAATGATTTGCGCGATATCTTTACCGGCAAGCAGGTTGTGTACGTGTACCATAACCAGATCGACGCCCGCGGAGATAAAGCGAATACCGAGGATGAGGTATTTACCGCCTGCGAGGAGGCGATTGCAGAGATCATGGATTTGATCCGGAAGATCTCTGGCAGCGCCAATACGCATCACTTCGTGATTACATCGGATCATGGATTCATTTATAAGCGGGACAAGCTATCCGAGAGCGACAAGATCGTCGCGGTCAATGATAAAAAAGCATTCGTGAACCGTCGCTTTATCGTGGCACAGGAGCCTGTGATTGATGAAGGTGTCCAGAATATACCCATGGGACGCATTCTCGGAAATGACGATCAGAAGGTGGTTTCCTTCCCTGTCAGCAGCAACGTTTTCAAGGTTGCCGGCGGCGGGCAGAACTTTGTACATGGTGGCTCCTCTCCGCAGGAAATGCTGGTTCCGGTTCTGGAAATCAAGATGGAGCGCGGTCACATGGAGACAAGACCTGCACAGATCGCCCTTGTCAGCATCGTGCAGAAGATCACGAACCTGATCACGACAATGGACTTCATCCAGTCGGATGCAGTCAGCGATACCGTGAAGAAAACGACCTATAAGATGTATTTTATCTCTGAGGACAACGAGAAGATCTCCAATGAGAATACATACATCGCAGACAGCCGTGAATCCGATCCTCAGAAGAGAATCTTCCGGATGCGGTTCACATTTAAGAACAAGAAATACGACAAGAATAAGCAGTATTACCTTGTTGTTTACGATGATGCGACAGGCATCGAAGCATTCCGCCATCCTGTAATCATGGACCTGGCGTTTGCGGATGATTTCGGATTCAGCATCTGATAGAGGAAACGGAGGCGGCAGCATGTCGGAATTTTTAGAGACTGATGATAGAAGGGCTGTCATCAAGAATAAGCTCCGTCAGTATTTTGACGGCAAGATCGTCCGGAAGGATCTGACAAAGAAGATCAAAGAGGGCGCGAATGTGCCGGTCTATGTCCTGGAGTTCCTTCTCGGCCAGTATTGCAGCTCTGATGATCCGGAAGTGATCGATCAGGGTGTTGAAAACGTCAAGCGAATTCTGGCGGACAATTTCGTGCGGCCTGATGAGGCGCAGAAGATTCTTTCTCTGCTTCGTCAGCGCGGCAGCCATACTGTTATTGACATGATAACGGTCAATCTGGATATCAAGCATGACTGCTATGTTGCAGACTTCTCCAACCTTGGATTGAAGGGCATTCCGATTGATGAGGAATACCCGACAAAGTATGACCGTCTTCTTTGCGGCGGAATCTGGTGCATTGTCCAGCTTGATTATGAGTTTATCGAAGAAGAAAGGAACGGCACGCCGATCCATATCCGGAAGCTGACCCCGATCCAGATGCCTCATGTAGATATTGATGAGCTGAAGGCCGGTCGAAAGGCATTCACGAAGGATGAATGGATTGATGTACTGCTCCGCTCTATCGGCATGGAGCCGGATGAACTGGAGTATCGTGAAAAATGGCTCCTTCTGACCAGAATGCTGCCGTTGATCGAGAACAACTTTAACCTATGCGAGCTTGGCCCGAGGAGCACCGGTAAATCACACCTGTACAAGGAGATTTCCCCAAACAGTATTTTGGTCTCCGGCGGTCAAACAACGGTCGCAAATCTGTTTTATAACATGGCCAGAAAGCAGGTCGGCCTTGTCGGCCTCTGGGATTGTGTAGCCTTTGATGAGGTCGCCGGTATCCATTTTAAGGATAAAGACGGCGTGCAAATAATGAAGGATTATATGGCTTCCGGTTCCTTTGCCCGCGGCAAGGAAGAAAAGGCAGCCTCTGCTTCTATGGTCTTTGTCGGTAATATCAACCAGAGCGTAGATGTCCTCTTGAAGACATCCAGCCTGTTTGATCCTTTCCCGCCTGAAATGGGAACGGACACGGCTTTCCTTGATCGAATGCATTGCTATATTCCTGGCTGGGAAATCCCGAAGTTCCGTCCGGAGCATTTCACGGATGACTATGGTTTTATTACGGACTATCTGTCTGAGTTCATCCGGGAACTTCGGAAAGAACAGTATGGTGATTCCCTGGATAAGTATTTCCGCCTCGGAAAGAACCTGAACCAAAGAGACACTATCGCGGTCCGAAAGATGGTCGATGCCTATGTGAAGCTGTTGTATCCGGATGGCGTATTTGATAAAGAGCAGATCGAGGAGATACTGACGATTTCCCTTGAGATGCGCCGTCGTGTCAAGGAACAGCTGAAGAAGCTTGGCGGCATGGAGTTCTATGACGTGAACTTCTCTTATATCGACAATGAATCTTTCGAGGAGCATTACATATCAGTTCCGGAACAAGGCGGCGGAAAACTGATCCCGGAAGGCATGTGCAATCCGGGGCAGGTTTATACCGTATCCCGTGGAAAGTCCGGAATGATCGGTGTATTCCGTCTGGAATCACAGATGCTACCCGGAAACGGTAAATTTGATCGTACTGGCCTCGGATCAGACCGTGAATGCAGAGAGGCTTCCAATACGGCCTTCAGCTTCTTGAAGGCCAACGGAAACAGGATCAGCGGATCAATCAGCACAACCACGAAAGACTACATCGTGAATTATCAGGATCTTCAGGGTATCGGCATGACAAGCAAGCTGGCGCTTCCTACGCTCATTGCGCTGAGTTCTATAGCCCTGAGTAAGCCGACTGTCAGCTCGCTTGCTGTTCTTGGCGAGATCAGTATCAGCGGAACTATGATCAAGGTCGATGAGCTTGCAAATGCGCTGCAGGTTTGTCTGGATTCTGGCGCAAAGAAGGTATTGCTGCCGATCACGTCTGCCGCAGATCTCGGCACAGTGCCGGCGGAGTTGGTCGGATGCTTTAACTTGATTTTCTATAACAGTGCGGAGGATGCAGTGTATAAGGCACTGGGAGTGGAGTAAGGAGACCTTTATGTGGAATGATATAGAAACATCATCAGATTATCTGCATTTTTCAGTAGTCTCACAAGCAGTTGCAGATATGATTGTCGAGTCGGGAAAAAGTCCGATATCTATCGGTGTATCCGGCAGTTGGGGTTCCGGTAAGTCATCGATGGTAAAGATGATCGGGCAGGAACTGAAGAAGCGTGATGAGGCCGAGAAGAACTATATTTTTTTAGAGTTTAATGCATGGCTATATCAGGGGTATGACGATGCTAGAACTGCTTTACTACAAGCAGTTTCGAAAAAGCTTTCTTCAGAGATGGAGAAGAGGAAAACTCCAAAAGATGATGGGGCTTGGGATAAACTAAAAAAATTTACAAAGAGAATTAACTGGTTTCAAGTATCTAAATTGGTGCTGCCACTTTTCGCGGGTTTCATTCCTGGAGTAAATGCAGTAGGTGCGTTGGGCAGCCTTGTATCTGCAATTTCCGACAGTATAGAAAACCCTGACGAAACTTCAAAGAACAGTGAGGCTGTCAACAAGGCGTTTGAAAATCTTGCGCCTGAAGTAAAAGAACTATTAAAAGCGGAGGCAACAAAGCCGGCAACCGAACAAATTGAAGGGCTACGCAAGGACTTCCAGGAACTCTTGGAAAAACTCAATGTGAAATTAGTCGTTTTAGTCGATGATTTGGACAGGTGCTTGCCCGAAACGGCGGTCTCAACCCTTGAGGCCATGAGGCTGCTTTTGTTTGTTGACAGGACAGCTTTCATTATTGCTGCAGACGAGCAGATGATTAGGAACGGCGTAAAAGCGCATTTCGGAGACGTCGAATTGTCTGAGGGTCTAATTACAAGCTACTTTGATAAGCTTATCCAGGTGCCAATAACAGTTCCGCATTTGGGCGTTGCTGAGATTAAGATTTACATAGTGTTGCTTTATATCGAAGCGGATATTAGAAAGAACAATTTAGAAGACGGAAACCTTATAAGTGCGCAAAAGAATCTGAATGATTTACTCTCTCAGGCATGGAAAACTCCTGTAACTAAGGAAACTATTGAAAATGCTTTAGAAGAAATACATTTAGATGATCTCTCTAATTATGTCTCTATGGCTGATCAATTAGCTGGTATTTTAGCTACGGCAGACAATATTAAAGGAAATCCGAGGTTGATTAAGCGGCTTCTGAACGCGCTGGAAATTCGCAAGAAGGTAGCTGCTCTTAATGGAATTACTGTTGACTCAGAACTCCTTATTAAGATGTTGCTCTTTGAAAGGTGCGCATCGGCGGGCGCCTTTGATTATTTGTCTCAGCAAGTTTTGCAGGATGAGAGCGGAAAGCCAAGTTTTATAAAGGACTTAGAGGATAGCATCGCAACCGGCAATGAGTTTAAGGCTCCGGACACTAATTGGGAGTCAGACTTTATAAAGAAATGGTTGCTGCTACCGCCTGCTTTAGGGGAAATTGATTTACGGCCATTGATCTACTTGAGTAAAGATAGATCTTTGCCTTTTGCTGCGTATGACGAATTATCTCCGGAAGGAAACAGAATCTTAGAAGCTCTAAAGGTAGTAAAGACAGGACCCTTGAGTCAAGATCTCATCAACAAAATCAAAGGCCTCGGTGAAATGGAAGCAACCTTGTTGTTGAATCAGGTTGCAAGAATCGGCAGAGCAAATCAGTGGACTGCCGATACAGTCTGCGCAGCTACACATATCACGGAGGCGTTTTCTACAGTTGGCGACAGATTGGCGTTAGCGTTAGGGGAAATCCCTTCAAAATCTGTCAAGCCCGCAATCATTCCGTTGATTAAAGAGAAAGAATGGGCTAAGAGCTTGCTGGAAAAGTGGGCGAATGACCCTGAAACACCAAGCACTGTAAAGAAAGCCATAGAACCTAAGGCGAAAGGATAAAGTATGGGAACTTCCGCTTCAAGTAAGGGGCCAGGCGCTGGGGTATCATTTGATCCCCCCTGGCTTGATGACATTAATGTTCCAGGCATAGATAAGCCGACTGATTTAGATCATGCTGTAGGGACTGCTCCCAAAGCTCGGTTTGGAAGCGCTAGGAGGAGTATGGGAGATTATGTCCGCTCTGGAAGTACTGATTCAGCTCGGAGATCCCTAGGTCACTATTCCAAAACCGGAATGGGTGGCGCTCAGAATGTCGCGCGAAGAATGCGCACATCCACAAGAACTGCATCTAATTTCTTCAATACATTTCGATCTCTAAGAGACGATACATCTTTTGCATTAGGAAAAGAGATCACGGATTTAAAGAACCGAGGAGCAGATGCGTCGGAGATTATTGACACTATCGTGAGGCATGTTTGCCCGAAAGGTGGAAGTGTTGATGAGGTATCTTGCCGTGACTCTGGAACTTCAGCATTAAGTGAATTTATGGATAGGAACCCTGATGCCGATTTCAGCAAACTAAGTGACGACCAGATCTGGGCATTAACAGCTATGTATCTTGGTAACGAGGCCTTCAACAGAGTACAAATGGATATCGGTCAAGCTTTTGAAAAACAGGATGTTCCATATGTAGATAGAGTGATCAGAATGAATGATATGCGGGAGTATATTCAATCTGAAATTGCAATTCAGATGGATAAATTAAGAAAAACTGCCGATCAAAATGTCGATGTGAATAAACTCTTTCAAGATACGATCAAAAACACTTTTGAGGTATTTGAGGTTGAGATATGAGCAAGGTTGTTTGTTATCCTCGTTGTTGCAAGCCATCATATTACGAAGAAGACATTTTGTATTTTGAAATGTTTTCGACGCCTGAGGTTAATCTTGCGAACGTCGGACATGTGGGGGTGCAAATTCTTAAAGAAATGCGCCAATCCCAGATACATCCGTCGATCCTCGCTTTCGATTTCTTAATGATATCATTGGGTGTTGTTTCTGCTGATAAAGGGGTACTCAGAAGCACATGTGCTGATGGTTGGACACGATGTATTGAGCTAACAGTATATGTTCATGAGTATGATAAATGGATTCAGGAACAATCTAAAATTGAAGAAATGCTCCGCTTCCTTACAGGTGACTTCTGGCAGCTTCATTTTCAAAAACTCGAAACATCAATTAATCCAGAGAAGGAATATCCGTTAAAAGACAATGACTGTGTTTGCCTTTTGTCGGGAGGAATGGATAGTCTTGTAGGTGCGATAGATCTTCATGAGGAAGGAAGAAATCCTCTTTTCCTTTCTCAGATCGTCAGAGGGGATGCAGAACATCAGCGTGAATATGCAGCGTCTGTTGGGAAAGACAACTTATGCCAGTGGAGTAATAACGTCAAAAAACGCGGTAGAACAGAAAACTCTACAAGAGCTAGGTCTATTGTCTTTTTCGCGTATGCATTACTTGCTTCATGTGGTATTAATTTCAACTTGTCCGGCCGCAAGGAGATTATAGTTCCAGAAAACGGATTTATAAGTCTCAATATACCTCTTGACGAAATGAGGATAGGCAGTCTTAGCACAAAGACGACCCATCCTGTCTATATGAAAATGCTTCAGGAGATATGGAACGACCTTGACCTCAAAGTTGATCTTATTCTTCCATACCAATTCAAAACAAAAGGCGAAGTCCTTTTACAATGCAAAAACCAGGAACTGATGAAATCACTCATCTTTGGCTCGACAAGCTGCGGAAAGTATCAGCGGCACGGTTTGCGACATTGTGGAGAATGCGTTCCTTGTTTGGTAAGGCGCGCGGCATTCTTAAAAGCTGGGTTGAATGATGAAACTGAAAACGGATATTGCGTTGAGTCATTAAAGAGATCAAATTCGCAAGATGTAGCAGCGGCCGCAATGGCGTCTATACAAGTTGAAAAATATGGGATCGAAAAATTTGTCAAGTCGGCTTTGGCATTTAGCGATCCAACACACAAAATAGACTATATGGGTGTTGTGAGCCGAGGTTTACAAGAAATTAGAATGCTTTTAATAAAGAATGAGGTTTTATGATCGATTATCATTGCCATTTGGATCTATACCCAAATCCTATGAGAGTATTTACAGAGGCAAACAAAAGGAATACCGATATCCTTGCCGTTACTACAAGTCCAAGGGCATATGAAAAAACAAGGCAACATTTTAGGGCTGCAAAGAATGTGAGAGTTGCGCTTGGATTTCATCCGGAATTGCTAGTGCAGCGCTCGACTGAAAAAGCTTTATTCTTTGAGCTTATGAAATCCGTAAGATTCCTTGGCGAAATTGGTATAGATGGGCCCCAGAGAATGAAAGAATCAAATTACGAACAAGAGGAGTTCTTTTGCAACGTAATTCAACACGCAGCTGTTTCAGATGGGAAAATTATTAGTATTCATTCCCGTGGTGCCATAAAAGACGTTTTGAGAATACTCGAAAATAATGAAGGAAATTATACTCCGGTTCTTCATTGGTTTACTGGAAATTTAAAAGAGTTAGATAAGGCTGTGGATCTTGGTTGTTGGTTCAGTATTAATCCTAAAATGTGCTTTACTACTTCCGGGAAAAGAATCATTGACCACATACCGCTCGACAAAATGATTCCAGAAACTGACGGACCGTTCACTCAAGTCAATGGATCGCCATATATGCCGTGGGATACGACAGTAGCATCATATATTGCGGAAACGAAAAAAATTAGTGTTGATGAGATAGACTTGATATTCGATAAAAACTTGAAGCGTTTAGAAGGAATTGTGTGAGGGCAATTCAATATGCAGGGATAATATAAAGTCATTACCCTCTGCGGTAGCACGCGTTTCAAGGTAGCTTTTATGGAAGCTCAAAAACGTCTGACGTTGGAGGGCAATATAGTGATCAGCGTTGGCCTCTTTGGACATGCCGGCGATTCTGAGGTCTGGGAGAACATGGACGAAGGAACGTTGACCAGAACAAAAGAGATGCTTGATGACATGCATAAACGCAAGATCGACATGGCGGATGAGATCTTTGTGATCAATGTCGGCGGATACATCGGGTCCAGTACCCATTCCGAAATCGAATATGCAAAAGCAACCGGTAAGCCGGTGCGCTACCTCGAAGAAATACAGTAACAGAAAGAAGGCGGTGCTATGAAAGGCTCTGAGACAAAACTTATCAAATACATGGAAGGCGCAGATAAGCGTTTTGTCATTCCGGTCTATCAGAGAAATTATGACTGGAAGATTGAGAACTGCAAGCAGCTCTATGACGATCTGGTAAAGGTGATTCGGAACAATCGAAAGAATCACTTCTTTGGCAGTATTGTCTCCACCTATAATCCCGACGGTGATAATGAGGAATATCAGATCATCGATGGCCAGCAGCGCCTTACTACAGTCTCCCTGCTCCTTTTGGCAATGTATAACCTGATCCGCCAGGGGAAAATCGTTCCGGAGGACAAGCGGCTCAGTGACCGGATTTATGAGGACTATCTTGTAGATAAGTATCAGCCTGAGGAGACCCGAATCAAGTTGAAGCCGATCAAGAATGACCGGAAGGCATTCGGCAAACTCTTCGATGAGGAGACGGAACATATCGGCGGCTCAAACTTGACCACGAATTACAACTATTTCTATGACCGGATTCAGAAGGAAGAAATCACGATAGACCAGTTATTTCAGGCAATCCGAAGCTTGGAGATTATCAGCATCCGTCTGGACTCTGAAGATAATCCGCAGCTTATTTTTGAAAGCTTGAACTCTACTGGTCTGGACCTTTCCGAAGGTGATAAGATTCGAAACTATATCCTGATGGGGCAGCCGTCCAGACAGCAGGAAGTCTATTATGAGAAATATTGGAACAAGATCGAAGAGAATACCAATTATCAGGTAGATCTCTTTGTCCGTGACTATCTGAGCGTAAAGCAGCAGGCCACGCCTTCTCTGAACAAGATCTATTTCACATTCAAGAATTACGTTGAAGATGAGCATGTGGAGATCGAGGCGCTGCTGACGGATCTTCTCAATTATGCGAGGCTGTACAGGATTCTTTTGACGGGAAAAGTCTCAGACAAACGCCTGGCTTCTTGCATCTATCGCTTAAACCGGCTGGAGACGACCGTTACCAGGCCATTCTTCCTGGAAGTCCTGCGTTTGCAGGCAGATGGAACGATTCCTTTGGATGACGTTGTTGAGATCTTCCTGACAACGGAGAATTATTTGTTCCGCAGGACCATCTGCGAGTTGCCGACAAACCAGTTGAACAAGATTTTCCTATTGCTGCATAAAGAAGTAATCCGCTATGACGGTACAGCAGACAACTATCTTGAAAAGCTGAAGTATGCGCTGCTTTCCAAGAAGGAACGTGCCCGTTTCCCGGAAGACGTGGAATTTGCCGAAGCATTTGCTGTAAAGCAGATTTACTCCATGAACGCCAAGAACAAGATGTACATTCTGGAGCGTTTTGAGAACTTCGGGACTATTGAAGATAAAGATGTTTACCGGCATTTCGATGACGGTGATTACTCCATAGAGCATATCATGCCGCAACACCTGACTCCGGCATGGGCTGATGCTCTGGGTGAAGATTATGAACGGATTCACGAGACATGGCTGCACAGGATGGCAAACCTGACATTGACGGGATATAACTCCAAGTACAGCAACAACACATTCCTTGAGAAGCGTGATATGGCGAATGGCTTCAAGGACAGCGGAATCCGTATGAACCAATGGATTGGCCAGCAGAATCAGTGGACAGAGACCGAGCTGGAACAGCGGAGTGATTATGTTCAGCAGCGTGCTTTGGAAATCTGGGCGGCTCCTGTAACCAGCTTCCGTCCGATTCAAAAACAGCTGGATTCCTATACGCTGGATGATGAAATCAACCTGACCGGAAGGAAGATTGCCCGCTTTGCCTATTTGACAATGGAACAGTCTGTCAGGAATTGGGCTGAGATGTTTGAGAACGTTGTCCGGATTCTTCATTCTGAGGATAAATCGGTTTTGAATAATTTGGCTTATGAAACCGATACAAGTGTAGATCTGGCTGTCTATGTAAGTCATCGCAAGCAGGATCTGCGCGGCTATATCGAGATTGACAATGGTATCTATGTGGAACGGAACACCAGCACATGGATGAAACTCTCCATTTTGAAGCGGCTGTTTGCACTGTACCATCTGGATCCGACGAACTTGGTCTTCTATCTCCGGGATGATGACGGTTCTGACGAGGATGAGGATATTTCCGGCACTCGTCATGAGATCCGGAAGAAGTTCTGGACGTATGCTCTAGACTTGATAAAAGAAGCCAATGCTGAGAGCGGAGCTTTTAGTAACTGCAATCCTGTGAAAGAAAACTGGGTCAATGGATACTTTGGTATTCAGGGATTCAATCTCTGCTGCGTCGGTAATTATGACTCTGCACGGGTCGAAGTCTACTTAGGTAAAGCTGATAACGAAGAGAATAAGAAGGCTTATGATCTGGTAGCTGCGCACAAGGCAGATATAGAGAACGAGCTCGGGGTTCAGCTGCTCTGGGATCGCGGAGACGATAAGAAATCTTCCAAGATTTATTACAAGATTGACGGTGTTGGTATCGACAATGAGGATGACTGGCCGGTAATCGCAAAATTCCAATCGAAATGGACAGTTAAGCTGTATGAATCGATTGTAGTGCCATATCTAAAGCCGGCATATGCTCTAATCTCACATTAGTACTAAAGTGGAAAAAGGATATATAGTTTAACGACAAGGTAGAAAAGAGGAACGCCATGAAGCAGGGAAACACTATTATTAGAGCAATAAAAGGTGACATCACCAAGGTGGCGTCTGTATCGGCGATAGTAAATGCGGCAAACAAGACATTGCTTGGTGGTGGCGGTGTAGATGGCGCTATTCATCGTGCTGCAGGGAAAGAGCTTTTAGAAGAGTGCAGAAAACTAAATGGATGTGATACCGGTGAAGCGAAAATTACCGGTGCCTATAACCTCCCCTGCAAGTATGTTATCCATACCGTTGGTCCTGTATGGAATGGTGGTACTCATCAGGAAGCAGAACTACTTGCAAATTGCTATAAAAACTCACTCCAGGTTGCTGTTGAGCATGGGATACGCAGCATTGCATTTCCTTCAATATCGACAGGTGTATACTCCTACCCTTTGGAAGAAGCCGCAGAGATCGCTGTTAAAACAGTAAATGATTTTATAGCTAAGCATCTTGGCGTATTTGATGAAATAATATGGGTCCTTTTCAATGACAAAACGAAGGCAGCTTATGATAACGCAATAGAGCAATTGGAAGAAAAGGGCTCCGTTACCAAAAATCGGGTGCCTGTGGTCATTGGGTTCTTCCATGAAAATGAGGAATACGGATGTTTCAGCAACTGGTATCCTGCTGAATTTGATTATGCTGGGCAGCACTTTTTGAATGCAGAGCAGTACATGATGTTCCATAAAGTGCTTATGTTCCACAAATACGAATTGGCAGACGAGATCATGGAAACTTCTGATCCTGCAAAATGCAAGAAGATTGCTGGTCAGAAATTTCCTGAATTTAACCCTGAGCTTTGGGAGAAAACATGCCACACCATCGTAAAACGTGGGGTGAAAGCGAAGTTCAAACAAAACGACAATCTCCTACAGACCTTGTTAGATACCGGAAATGCAATACTCGCAGAGTGTTCTCCTTATGATAGGAAATGGGGAATAGGCATTGATATCAATGATCCAGATCACCTTGTAGTCGCAAAATGGCAGGGCAAGAATCTTCTTGGACGGATACTGATGGAAGTCCGAGAAGAACTGCGACAGGAAGTTTTGCCTTCTAGTGGCAATATCAAGTACATTGATTCACATGACCTGGAACCGATTCGTGAGTGGAATATGACTGCAGGCGAATTGAAACGAATCCCACAGTTCTATGATGCAATCCATGCCTATAGTGATACTTTGCACGGGCATCATGAACGAGATGTTTTCTACCATGAGTACACTCTGTATGATTGGGAAATTGCGATGAGAACGAATATGGGTGGAGGACTTCCTGTAATTGGCTTTTATGAGATGAAACAGGATATCTATGATACCGTAAGAAGGCTTGTCGCAGTTGATACATCAAAGCATAAAAGGCTAGAGTTCTGCAATAGATATATTCCGTTTCTGCAGATGATCGCCGATGACGAGGATCTAAAGCATGCCTGTCATGAGCATTCTGTATATAAAGCAGATGTAAAGCACGGCAGTGTGATTGGCTATCTTTATGACCACTTCATGAAGGAAGCTTACGATTCTGGCATGGTTGTGCAGAACTATGGTGAGGTTGTCAAAAAAGCAGGAATGGATAATAAGGTTGCTAGTCCAAGCGTTGAAGCTCTTGATCGGCTTTCGGCAGAACAAGTATTAGGTTGCATTGCATGGCATTTCAGACGAGATCATTTTGTTGAAGGGTCTTTGATATCAGATAGTATAGCGGACGGACATATGCTCAGGATGTTACATGTATATGTAGAGAAAGCCGAAAATGGCCGCCAATGACTATGCCATCCAATGTATATCTTGATACGGATTACGCAACGCACTGATCGTGAATATATGAAGCCGGTTTCTTTGTAGGAGGTGTTCATTTGGATAATGAAGCTAAACTAAGACCTATATACATACTAAAAGTTCTTAAAGAGCGTACTGATGAAGATCACTTCCTTTCAACTGCTCAGCTATGCAAGATCCTCAAGGATGAGTTTGGCATGGACACTCATCGAACCACCATCAAAAGTGATATTGAAATGCTGCAACAGGCTGGAATTGGTATTCAAGCAACACGTTCCACTCAGAATTTGTACAATTTCATTGACCGAAAATTCGATGATGCAGAACTGAAACTCCTGATTGACGCAGTAGAATCTGCCAAGTTCATTACAAAAGCCAAAAGTGACCAACTCGTTTCAAAATTAGTCAACCTCTCTGGTATTTATAAAGCATTAAGCTTGAAACGGAATCTTGTCGTCGATGGGCGATATAAAGCAGAGAATGAAAAGGTTTACTTCATCGTGGATGCGATAAACCAGGCCATCAATCAGAAGAAAAAAATCCGTTTTCAGAAAATGGAATACAACATTAAAAAGCAGCGTGTTCTCCATAATTCCGGCGAGAAATACACTTTTAGTCCATATTCGCTTGTCTGGGATGGCGACTTCTATTACGTGGTTGGCTTCTCAGATAAGTACCAGAATATCGGGAGTCACCGTGTAGACCGAATCGCAAAAGCACCTGAGATACTGGATGATCCGATAGTTCCTATTCCTTTCGGGTTCGACATCAACAGATTTATCAACACTATGTTCCGTATGTATAATGCATCGAGAAAAGAAGTCGAACTCGTTTGCGAGAACAGCGTGATGGATGCCATCATTGATAAATTCGGGCTTGATGTGCCAACATTTGCGTGCGATCAGAACAATTTCAGAGTTATTACTGAGGTCGCCGTTGGAACAGTCTTCTATAACTGGATTTTTGGCTTCGGTGGAAAAGTCAAAATAAAGGGGCCAGAGGATGTAAAGCAAGAGTATCGTGAGCTGGTCGAAAAAGCAGTATCATGTCTTGATTAGTTTCCGGCGCGCAAGAAAGATTCAGAGAACAAGTTGTAGCAAGCAATGCTTCTGGGACGCCAGAAGCCAAGAACGGAGCACCCCAGTGGGTGCTCCGTTCTGCTTGATGGGGCACAACATCCCCATACCCCTTTGACAGAGAATCCTTCTCTGGCTGCGCACCGTACTGGCGCTGTTTTATTCATATTGGTGCTCCCTCCCCTTCTCTTTTTGGTCGTCGATGCCAAAGATATACTCTGCGTTTGCCTTGTGGATCAGAAGTTCGCGCATTTCATCCTGGGCTTTGTGGTAGTCGGCGTAAGCCGCCTTTTTCTCTGTCAGCAGCGCTGAGAACTCTGCGTTAAGGCTCTTTACCGAGGGCAGCTTCTTCAGGCCGGATTCGTCAAACGCCTTCTTCGCCGCCTGATGCAAAATGATCTCTCCCTCGTGCGCTTCACGGAAAGCTTTGCTGTACCCGGATTTCCGATAAGCCATATAAACGTCTCGGGTCTTCAGGTAATTCAGGATGTGAGTTTTCAGAGTCTGGATTTCCGCCATTCGTATTTCTGCGTTCTTGATCCTGGTCTTCAAGTCATAAAACTTGGATTCCGCTGTCTTTGCAGCCTTTGAGAGTTCATCCATGTCGGCGAATCCGTGCTCTTCCAAATATACCATCGTCTTGGCCATTTGTTTGAGCTTGATGACCTTCATCGCCTGGTCGTATCGTGCACCTTTTCCTGAGTTGATCTTTGCCTCCAGCTCTGAAACCAAAGAAGGACGCTGACGGCGCTGCGGTATCTTTTTCTTCTCGAACGGCTTGTGCTTTCTGCTGCCCTGCATCACGGCAAGCAGTTCGTCCTCAGAATAACCTTCGCCGAGCGAGCGCAGACGGATACTCTTTTTCTGCCCCTCCCGTTGGAACGACAGGTGTTTTCCTCTCTTTACCTCGTAGCCGGACTTTTTCAAAAGAGAGAGCAGTTCGTCCATGCTTGCCGGTTTTTTTGCAAGGGCCTGATCTATTGCGAGGCGCAACAAATCGCGCTGAGACAGCTTGCTCTCCATACCAAGCCACTTGTTGTAGCTCTTGCCGTGCTTTGCCGGATTCTCGATAACGGACAGACGGTGTTCGGCGCTTATCTGATCAGAGAGCTTCCGTACTGCTTCCGTACTTCCCCAAAAGTTGCGAAACTTCCTGGCGCAGTCAAGGGATGTAGAGTTCCAAACGATGTGATTGTGAACATGCGCTTTGTCTACATGAGTGCAGACGATAAAAGCGTGCTCTCCCTTCGTGAAGCGCTCGGCAAATTCATAACCGATGCGGTTGGCCTCTTCCGGCGATACTTCACCGGGCTTGAATGACTGCCGGATCTGATATGCGATCACGTCGTGTTCCTGTACTCTGCCGGTAATCTCATAATACTCCCGCTTGGACAAGGCAAATTCAGCCGCTACGAAGTCGAGGTCACAGGCATAGGATGAGATCAGCTCACCGTCGTTTGTTTTATCGGGATTCTTCGCGTAGTCCGTCCGCTCATGCAGACATTGTGTGATGGTCTTGCCCTTGTTCAGGTGCATTGGAATGATTCTCGTTGTTGCCATAGTACCTCCATAAACGAAAAAAGTGCGGGGTGTTCAGCCCCGCACTCGCAGCAATATCCGGTTTTCTCAGCCGTAGATTCTCTCTTTTATCCAGAGCCGGAATCCAATCAATCTTGCAACGACCAGCGTTGCCAGCATGGGAAGTCCATACGGACACAGAAGAAACGCGATCAGCAATCCGATCAGTCCTTCCAGGAGGGAGCCGGAAACAATCGTCACGACGCCTACCACAGCGAAAAGCAAAGCGATCCAGATCAGAACCGCAGCCGACAGTCTTACACAGAGATTGCAGAGGCCGCTGAAGACCCAAAGCAGGAAAATTACCGGCGCAAATATCAGCTTCAAAATGAGTTTCATCTTGGTCACTCCCTTCCTCGCCTTCATTGTAGCAGAACCTATGTAAGGGGAAAAGGATGTCGAGGCTTGTTACACCCCGGCATCCAATTTCCTCACCGAATCGACGACAGCTTATTGATGATGGTAGTGGCCTGCTCAATCAGCTTCTTCTGGTTTCCCTTTACGTCGGCGATGTCCGTCTCATAAGCTCTCCCGGTTTCGTTGAGCCGTTTTGCGATCTGATTGACGTTGTTTCCGAGGTAGCGAATCTGTGAAATAAGCTCCCTGATTTCCGGGAGATCAAGTCTCACAACCATTCCCTCCAGGATCATCTTCCTGCAAAAGGCTTCCTGATTGTTTGTCCCTACCGCAGCCATTTTTTCTTTCAGTATATCATACTCCTGTTCGGAGACCCGGAACCGGAGCGATACCGGACGCTTGCGGTTTTCCGTCATAGGACAGCCTCTTTTTTCACGCCGGGCTTTCCTGCGGGAGGAATCCCTGCCTGTGATTCAGCGCTTCTCAGCTTCGCCAGAACAGACGGTTTTTCCGCCGCCTGTTCTTTTTCTTTCTCCAGCGCTTTTCGGACATGGGTTACGAGAAGGTCTACCAAACCCGGATGCGCCTGATCGACGACGAAATAACAGTTTCGATCCTGTCCCCAGGCGTCCTTGTTTTCTTCTACGGGAATCGTCTTCGCCCATGCTTTGTTTTGATCGGAAATCCGACCGTCCCAATCCTTGTAACGGACGGTGTTGGCCAGAACAAAGACCACGCGGTCTTTGCCAAAAACATCCGAGACCTGTTTGAAGACTGCGGCGCTGTCCAAACGGTTATCCCGGTAATTGTTGTTGATGGCGTCCTCGATTGCTTTTTTGCACTCGATATTTGCCTTGTTCGACGCCCTGTACAGAGGGAGCTCATCGTGCTCCCTCGCGTATTCAGCATTGTGGGTATACAGTTTCGGCTGATCTTTCAAAGTGTTTCACGCTCCTTCTTCTG
>JAEEGI010007428.1_pt1 | contig 24552 bp, 30 predicted proteins | sample 8958751 | NCBI WGS metagenome assembly JAEEGI01 (sample SAMN16246545, study PRJNA631951) | gut metagenome | biome: gut microbiome; feature: rumen; material: KS-attached | host: Bos | place: Iran: Karaj | collected 2018-10
GCGACTCGCGCAGCACCTCCGCCCGGAAAGTGTCCTCCGAGATGAGTCCGGCTTCCATGTCCCCGTAGATCCCTTTCTGGTGGCAAGGGTCCAGTAGTTCCGTAATCCGTTCATAACCAAGGATTTCCCGGAATGCCTGGATACAACGGCCGAGGTCCAGGTCGATGAGCACCCCGCCGAGGTCGAATACAATCGCTTTCACCATAGCGGTGCAAAGGTAAGAAAAAGTCCGTATATTTGTAAACTGTGTCCAGAATAGGAAAGAAACACCTGCTCCGGCTGGCCGCCATCCTGACGGCCGGGGTGCTTTTGTTTGTCCTGTTTCTCTGGGTGCACGTATCCCTGCTGGGGCGCGACCTTCCCAAGACGGCCATCCTGAGGCGGCAGAACGCCGACTGGCTTTCCCGCCTGGAGCAGGTCAGCGGCCAGCTGGACCACTGCGAGGACGTGATGGACTTGCTGGAGATCCGGGATGACCGCATCTACCGGTCGGTCTACGGAATGGACGAAATTCCCCAGCCTGCCCGCAGTGCGGTCCCGGGTATTGCGAACCGGTATCCGGGCCTGGACCAGCTGGACCGGAACAACCCGCTGAAACTGACCATTTTGCGCCTGGACCGGCTGGAAAAGCGTTCCTATGTCCAATCCATGTCGTACGATGACGTCGCCTCCTTCGCCCGGGCGGCAGGAGACAAGGCCTCCCATATCCCCTCCATTCCGCCGATGGACCCGAGACCGGGTTCCTTTGTCCTGACCAGTCCGTTCGGGGTCCGCGTGGACCCAATCACGGGGGAAGGCCGGATGCACAATGGAATGGATTTCGCCTGTCCGCCGGGCAATCCGATCTATGCGACCGGCGACGGGATCGTCATCCTGGTGGAGAATTCGTTCACCGGTTACGGGAACCATGTCGAGGTGGACCATGGCTTCGGCTATGTGACCCGTTATTCCCATATGTCCGTCATGTATGCCTATGTGGGACAGAGGATTACGCGGGGTGACTGCGTCGGCCTGAGCGGCCAGTCGGGCCGTGCGACCGGACCGCACCTGCATTATGAGGTGATTTACCGGGGCAATTATGTGAATCCGCGCGGCTATATGGACCTGGACATTTCGCCGGAGGACTATGCCGCGATCGTCCGTAAACCTTCAGGAAGATGAGCCGGAAAAACCACAATGCCCGCAGGAAACTGGGACGTTTCGTCCGCTATGCCTCCGCGACCGTTACGGTCTCGGTCCTCCTGTATGTCCTGATGGCCTTGTTCTACACCACGGAAGAGGAGAAACGGCTCCAGCGGGAGAATGTCCTGTATGAGAAATATTACCCTTCCCTGAAGGAAAAGGCCAAGTTGGTGGGCGACGTGGTGGAAGGGCTGGAGATGAAGGACAATGAGCTGTATGGCAAGGTGTTCGGGACGGAAGCCCCGTCGGTGGACGCCGTTACGGCCGCCGACGTCATCAGCGGGAGCGATTCCCTGTCGGAGAGTTTCTTCCTTTCCTATTCCGCCTCCAAGAGCGAGAGCCTCCGGATGATGGCCCGGAACGTCGAAGAGAATTTCCATGAGATCTACCGCCTGATGGCCCAGCGTGCGGATTCCCTTCCTCCGCTTTCCCTGCCGCTCGAGGAAATGTCCTATGTCCAGACCGGTGGCTCCGTGGGCGTGAAACACAGCTCCGTATACGATGTGGACCAGCAACACGACGGCATCGACCTGGTGGCTCCGCAGGGGAGTCCCGTGCTGGCTTCCGCCGACGGTGTCGTGCGCGATGTGATCCTGTCCGACAAGGGGCTTGGCAACATCGTGGTCGTGGATCACAGGAACGGCTATGTGACGCGGTATGCCCTGCTGGGGGACGTCTCCGTCTCGCGGGGCCGGACTGTCCGCCGGGGGCAGAAACTCGGAACCGTGGGCATCTCCTTCACGACCCCGATGCCGCATCTGCACTATGAGGTCCTGCGGGACGGCGAGGTCCTGGACCCTGTCCATTTCCTCTTCGCCTCCGTGGAACCGGACGAATATGCGAAGATGCTCTACATGGCGGTCTCGACGCGGCTGTCTTTGGATTGATTTTTTTACTATCTTTGTAAGAATTACATTCTTAACGATATGGCCAAGCTGTTATACACGATGGGCGAGACCGCGGAACTGCTCGGGGAGAGCACCTCGGCCGTCCGGTATTGGAGCAACTATTTCGAAAAATTCATCAAGCCTTCCCGCAACGCCAAGGGGAACCGTCTCTTCCATCCGGAAGACGTGGAAACCCTCCAGCAGGTCCAGTTCCTCCTGAAAAAGCAGGGGATGACCCTGGAAGGGGCTTTCGCCCGCCTGACGGAGGACCGCCGCAGTGTGGAAAAACGGGTCAAGGCGCTCAATTCCCTCAAGGAAATCCGCTCCCGGCTCGTCGAAGTGCGGAAGGCCTTATGAGGGTAGGGGACATCATCGCTGCCATCGAGCAGTTCGCCCCCCTCTCCATCCAGGAGGGCTGGGACAACAGCGGCCTGTGCATCGGTTCGCCCGAAGACGAGGTGCACGGGGTGCTGGTGGGATTTGACTGCACGGCGGATCTCATCGACGAGGCCGTCGCTGCCGGCTGCGATATGGTGGTAACCCATCATCCGCTGATTTTCAAGGGTTTGAAACGGATCCAGGGCGGAGACCCCGTTTCCGACGCGGTCATCCGGGCCGTCCGGGCGGGCGTCGCCGTCTATGCCGCCCACACCACGGCCGACAAGGTGATCGCCGGGGTGAGCGGGGCGATGGCCCGCCGGCTGGAACTGCAGGACATCTCGGTAATGGAGGATGAGGGCGGATTCGGCCTCGGTGCCGTGGGAACCCTTCCCCGCCCGATGACCGGGGAGGAAGCCATCGCCTATGTCAAGGATAAGTTCGGCCTGCGGAACGTCCGCGTCTCCCGGCCCGTGGAGCGGGTCGAGAAGGTGGCGATGTGCGGCGGTGCCGGAGCCTCCGAAATCGAGGCGGCCCGTTCGACGGGGGCCCAGTTGTACATTTCCGGGGACATTTCCTACCATCACTTCTTCACGCCGGACGGTTTCATGGTGATGGATATCGGCCATTTCGAGAGCGAAGTGGACATTGTAGGGATATTATTTAAGGTTATCAGGGAAAAATTTCCTACCTTTGCAGTTCGCATCAGCGACAACCTCGGACGGAGCAATCCGGTCCGATACTATTGAAATACATAAATCGATTTATACAAGACCCTTATGGCAACCAAGAAAACCGTCAAGAAAGTGGACGCTCCGATCGACCAGCACGAAACCTTCGTCTCGCTGCAGAAGAATTTCGCCGATTCCGAGATGTCCGTGGAGGAGAAGCTCAAGACCCTGTTCGAGCTCCAGAAGGCCGACTCCGAGATGGACAAGATCTTCCAGCTCCGCGGTGAGCTTCCGGCCGAGGTGGAGGCCCTGGAAGGGGAAATCGCCGACCTCAAGGCCCGTTCCGCCCAGCTTTCCGCCCTTATCGAGCAGCTCAACCGCAATATCGCCGATGCGAAACTCTCCATCGCCGAGCACGAAAGCACCGTGGAGAAGTATCAGCGCCAGCTCGAAACCATTACCAACAGCCGTGAGTACGATTCCCTGAACAAGGAGATCGAGAACCAGGACCTGCTCCGCCAGATCGACGAGAAGAACATCTCCGACACCCGTTACGAGATCGCCGCCCGCAAGGACGAACTCGATGACCTCAAGGACCATATCGCCATCCGGACCGAAGACCTCCAGGCCAAGAAGGAGGAGCTTGCCGTGATCGTGGAATCCACCGCCAAGGAGGAAGCCGTCCTGCAGGAGCGCCGCGACGCCTGTGCCGCGAAGATCGACGCCCGCACGATGAGCGCCTACGAACGTATCCGCCAGAGCGTGCACAACCACCTCGCCGTGGTGTCCGTGTACAACGGGAACGCCTGTGGCGGCTGCTTCAACACCATCACTCCGCAGCGTCTGGTGGAGGTTGCCTCCAACCGCAAGCTCATCATCTGTGAGCACTGCGGCCGCATCATCATCAACCCGGACTTCGAATAGCCTTCCCGCCCTATGCCTGAGTATTCCCGGAAGAAGAAGGATCAGGCGGTCAATCTGGAGACCTTGATGGGGAACAAACCCCCTCAGGCACTGGATGTCGAAGCGGCTGTCCTGGGAGCGATGCTGGTGGAACCGTCGACGATCGATGAGTCGATGGAAGAGCTTACCGCATCCTGCTTCTACGACCCCAAGAACCGGATGATCTTCGAGGCGATGTCCGCCCTCGTGAACGAGCACGTGGCCATCGACCTCATTTCCGTGTCCGAAAAGCTCCGCACCCTGGGAAACCTGGAGGCGGTGGGCGGACCGGTCGTCCTGGCGAACCTGTCACAGAACATCGGCGCGGCGGCCCATATCGAGTATTACCTCAAGATCCTCAAGCAGAAGGCGATCCAGCGTGACCTGATCACGGCCTCCTACGAAATCCTCCGGGAGTCCTTCGACGACGCGGTGGTCGTGGACAACCTGATCGACGACGCCCAGACGAAGATCTTCCAGGCCATCCAGACCAACGACCGGCGCGACGTCAAGGATGTCGGCTCCATCATCAATTCGGTGATGGAAACCCTGCAGGAGCTGCAGGACATCACCGGTCCTTCCGGCGTCCCTTCCGGCTATCCTTCCATCGACCGGGTCACCCAGGGCTGGCAGAAATCCGACCTCATCATCCTGGCGGCCCGTCCGTCCGTGGGTAAGACGGCTTTCGCCCTGAACATCGCACGCAACGCCGCGGTGGACCATAACATGCCGGTGGCCGTGTTCTCCCTGGAAATGTCGGCCGACCAACTGGGCAAGCGTCTCATCACGACGGAGTCCGGCCTTCCCGGTGACAAGATCAAAGGCGGCGTGAAACTGGAACCGTTCGAGTGGGAGCAGCTGGAATACACGCTCAAGCGCCTGGCGAAGGCTCCGCTCTATATCGACGACACTCCGGGCATCCCCATCATGGAATTCCGCGCCAAGGCCAAGCGCCTGGTGAAGCAGAAGCAGGTCCGTCTGATCGTGGTGGACTACCTGCAGCTGATGCAGGGACCGGTGGAGCTCCGCGGTCTCCGCGAGCAGGAGGTCGCCGCGATCTCCCGCACCCTCAAGGCTACGGCCAAGGAACTCAACATTCCGATCATCGCCCTGTCCCAGCTGTCCCGCAACGCGGTCCAGCGCACGGGCGGCAGCGGAAAACCGCAGCTCAGCGACCTCCGCGAATCCGGCTCCATCGAGCAGGATGCGGACATGGTGATCTTCATCCACCGTCCCGAATTCGTCGGCATGTCCGAGGACCCGGCCGACCGGGAGAAAGCCTTCATCTGCATCGCCAAGCACCGTAACGGCGAGGTCTGCGACATCGAAATGAAATACAAGGCCGGACAGGTCCGCTTCGTCGAACCCGACCAGTCCCTGGACATCCAGGCATCCCGCACTTATGTGAGTGCGGCGAGCGAACCTTCCGCTCCGGCATCATCTTTGGACGGATACGATTTCGACGAATCAAACCAACCGTTTTAAGTTATGAGAAGATTCCGTATCCTCCTGCTGGCCGCCCTGTTCTCGGGAACCGTCATTTCCGCCTTCGCACAGAGCGGAAAGTGCCTTCCTGCGCGCGCGGACGGCGTAGAACCGTTCCAGGCAGGCGAAAAGATCGTATTCAACATCTCCTATAACTGGCACGCGGTCCAGACCGACGTGGCCAAGGGAACGCTCACCGCCAATCAGGAAACCCTGAACGGGGAGAAGGTGTGGCATACGTCCATGTCCATGCAGACAGCCCCGTTCTTCGACGTATTCTTCAAGATCCGGGAGAAGTTCGATTCCTGGTTCGCCCTGAAAGGCGTGGAACCTCGGAAATTCCTGCGCGACAGCCGGGAAGGGGACTACCATGCGATCAACGACTACATCTATGACCGCAAGGCGGGTGTCATCCACGCGAACCTGGAGTATTGGGACAAGGACAAGAAAACGCTGGACATCCCGTACGGCGATTGCACCTATGACGTGACGGCCCTGTTCTATTTTGCCCGCCGGATGGACTTCGCGAACATGAAGGCAGGCACCGTCATGAAGATTTCCATCGCCATCGACGGAGAGGTGCAGCAGGTGAACCTGACCTACCGGGGCAAGGAGAACAAGTATATCCGGGGCATCGGCACCATCGCTTCCCACAAAGTGGGCATTTCCCTCAAGAAGGGCGATGTCTTCGAAGGGAACGAGGATGCCATCCTGTGGTTCTCGGACGATGACAACCGGGTACCTGTCGCCTTCATGGCCCCGCTCAAGGTGGGCGCGATGAACGGCCGGCTCGCTTCCTACAGCGGCCTGGCCCATGAATTCACGTCCCTGATTTCGAAAAAGAAAGTCAAGTGATGAGGAAGGAGGAGGTGAAGCATACCGGGAAGGTGGTGTCGATGAATCCGTTGCAGACAACGGTGCAGATCGTTTCGCACTCCGCCTGCTCGGCCTGCCACGCCGCCGGCCTCTGCGGAATGTCCGAATATACCGAAAAAGCCATCCAGGTACCCACCGACCCTTATGCCTCCTACGGCGTGGGGGATGAGGTGCAGGTGGTCCTGAAGGCGTCCATGGGGATGAAGGCGGTCTGGCTCGCCTACGTCCTTCCCCTAGCCGTCCTTCTCCTGGCCGCCCTGGGCCTGTCCGCCCTCCACGTGCACGAAGTCGTCGCCGGCCTGGGCGCCGTGGGCGCCGTGGGCCTGTACTATCTGGGCCTTTGGCTCCTGAGGGACCGGCTGCGGAACGAATATGTATTCACAATCCAGGCCTGACTATACATTAACTAAACCAACTATATGACCAACACTATCATCTGGACCATTGCGATCATCACCGTGCTCGGCCTGCTGCTCGCGCTCGTCCTCTTCCTTGTAGCGAAGAAGTTCAAGGTGGAGGAGGATCCGCGCATCGACGAGGTGGAGAAGGTGATGCCGGGTGCGAACTGCGGCGGTTGCGGCTTTGCCGGCTGCCGTGCGTTCGCCGAAGCTGCGGTCAAGGCCCCGGACCTGGACGGGCATTTCTGTCCGGTCGGCGGCAATGACGTCATGGCGAAGGTCGCGGCGATCCTCGGTTACGAAGTCAAGGCGAAGGCCCCCCAGGTGGCTGTCGTCCGTTGCAACGGGACCTGCACGAACCGTCCCGCGGTGAACGAGTACGACGGTTTCGCCTCCTGCAAGGTGAAGGCCGCCCTGTACAGCGGGGACACGGCCTGCTCTTTCGGGTGCCTGGGCTGCGGAGACTGCGTGGCAGCCTGCCAGTTCGGCGCCCTGGCCATGGATCCCGAAACCGGACTTCCCGTCGTGGACGAATCCAAGTGCACGGCCTGCGGCGCCTGCGTCAAGGCCTGCCCCAAGCGTATCATCGAGCTGCGGCCGAAGGGTCCGCGCGGGATGCGCGAGTTCGTGAGCTGCGTGAACCAGGACAAGGGCCCCGCCGCCAAGAAGGCCTGTGCCGCCGCCTGCATCGGCTGCGGCATCTGCGTGAAAACCTGCACGCACGAGGCCATCGTACTCGAGAACAACGTCGCCTACATCGACGCGGGGAAGTGCAAGCTTTGCCGCGAATGCGAAGCCATGTGCCCGACCGGCGCCATCCACGGGGTGAACTTCCCGAAGCCTCTGGACAAGGAGGCCGTGAAGACCCGGATCGCCGAAAGGAAAAAGAAGGCTGCCGAAGCCGCCGCTGCGGCCAAGGCCGCCGAAGAAAAGAAGGAGGCCGCTCATGAGTAGAAGTACATTTGCCATCGGCGGAGTCCATCCGCACGACAACAAGCTTTCCCGCGATTGCCGGATCGAGGTCCTTCCGCCCGCTCCGACCGTCTATCTCGCGATGTCCCAGCACATCGGCGCCCCGGCAAAACCGGTCGTCGCCGTCGGGGACAAGGTGAAAGTGGGCCAGGTGGTCGCCGAACCGGGCGGCTTCGTGTCCGCCTTCATCCACGCTTCCGTTTCCGGAACCGTCAAGTCCATCGGTCCGCGCAAGGACCTGGCCGGCAATCCGGTGAACTGCATTGAAATCGCCGTCGAAGGCGACGAGTGGCTGGAAGGCATCGACACTTCCGACACGCTCGTTACCGAGATCCCTTCCGACAACAAGGCCATCATCGAAAAGATCCGTCTGGCCGGTGTCGTGGGCCTGGGCGGTGCGACTTTCCCTACGCACGTGAAGCTTTCCCCGCCTCCGGGCTCCAAATGTGAGCGCGTGATCATCAACGGCTGCGAATGCGAACCGTACCTGACCTCTGACTACCGGGTCCTTCTGGAGAAGGGCGAGCAGGTGGTCGTGGGTGCGGCGATCCTGTCCCAGGTGATGGGGAATGTCCCCTGCACCATTGCCATCGAGGAGAACAAGCCCGAGGCCATCGCCCATATCAACGAGGTTATCGCGAAGCTGGGCTACAAAGGCCTCGAAGTGATGGTGATGAAGATGCGCTACCCGCAGGGCAGTGAAAAGCAGCTCATTGACGCAGTGATGCACCGCCAGGTGGGATCCGGCGCCCTGCCTATCAGCGTGGGTGCCGTGGTGCAGAACGTCGGCACGGCCCTCGCTGTGTATGACGCCGTGCAGAAGAACAAGCCCCTGGTCGACAACACCCTCAGCGTTACGGGCGAGTGCTTCCCCCGGCAGGCGAACCTGCTGGTGCGCGTGGGCACTCCGTTCCAGTATATCATCGATTTCCTCGGCGGAATGCCGGAGGATGCGGTGAAGGTCATCAGCGGCGGCCCGATGATGGGCAAGGCGATTTCGAATCTCGACGCCGCTACACTTAAGGGCACCAGCGCCCTGCTTTTCCTCACGGAGAAGCAGACGCGCCGCGCTCCCGAGTCCGCCTGCATCCGCTGCGGCAAGTGCGCCGACGCCTGCCCGATGGGCCTTGAGCCCTTCCTGCTGCAGAAACTCTCCCGCATCGCCGATACCGAAGCGCTGGAGGCCAATGCCGCCCAGGATTGCATCGAGTGTGGCTGCTGCCTGTATTCCTGTCCCGCCCACATCCCGCTGCTGGACATCATCCGCACGGGCAAGGGCCTGGCCCTGGGCGCCATCCGGGCCCGCGCCGCGGCCGCCAAGGCCGCCGCGGAGGCCGCTAAAAAGTAACGGATTATGAGTAAGTTGATCGTATCCCCTTCACCCCACATCCATTCCAAGGACTCCACCCGGTCCCTGATGCTGGATGTCGTGATCGCGCTCCTGCCCGCGGTGCTCTGCTCCTTCGTATTCTACGGATGGAGGGAAATCCTCGTGATGGCGGTGAGCGTATGCTCCTGTCTCCTGCTGGAGTGGGCCATTACCCGCTATATGCTCAAGAAACCTTCCACGCTCGGCGACCTTTCCGCCGTCGTGACGGGTATTCTCCTGGCGCTCAACCTGCCGTATACGACGCCCTGGTGGGTCGTCGTCATCGGTGCGGTCGTCGCCATCGGCGTCGCCAAGATGACTTTCGGCGGCCTCGGGCAGAACATCTGGAACCCCGCCCTGGTGGGCCGCGTGTTCCTGCTGGTTTCCTTCCCGACCTATATGACCACCTGGAGCGCTCCGCAGGGCCTTTTCGGCGCGGATGCCGTGACTGGTGCCACGCCCCTCGGTGCCATTAACGAAGGCCTGATGGGCGGTGCTTCCGTGAAGGACATCATGGCGCAGAACGGGTATGACTATGGCCAGATGCTGTTCGCGAACCTCGGCGGTTCCGCCGGCGAGGCCTGCGCCATCGCCCTGCTGCTCGGCTTCGTGTATCTGTGCTGCCGGCGGGTCATCAAGCCCTGGATCACCCTGACCATCTTTGCCACGGTGGCCCTGACGGCCCTCATCTTCTGGGGCGTGAATCCCGACCGCTTCACCGGTCCTGTCTTCAACCTCCTCACCGGTGGTCTCATCCTCGGCGCCTGCTTCATGGCTACCGATTATGTGACCTCCCCGATGAGCCTCTGGGGCGGAGTCATCTTCGGCGTGGGCATCGGTTTCCTCACGATGATGATCCGTTATTTCGGTTCCTATCCGGAAGGCGTCAGCTTCGCCATCCTGATCATGAACTCTTTCGTTCCGCTCCTCAACCGGGCGTTCCACCAGAAAAAGTTCGGGAGGAAGTAAGATGGCTGCACAATCCAATCTCAAGAACATGGTGATGGTCCTCGGACTCACCTGTCTCCTGTGCTCCGCCGTCCTCGGCGGCGCCTACGCCCTCACGAAGGAACCCATCGACGCGGCGGCCGTCGCCAAGACGAACAAGGCCATCGGCGCGGTCCTTCCCGCTTTCGACGAGACTTCCTACGAGTCCGTCGAGTTCGGGGGAAAGACCTACAACTACTACAAGGCCGTCAAGGGCGGGGAGACCATCGGCTACGCCGTGGAATCCACCGTCGTCGGCTTCGGCGGCCCGCTGTCCCTGATGGTGGGCGTCACTCCGGACGGTGTGGTGTACAACACCTCCGTCCTTTCGCACGCGGAAACCCCGGGTCTTGGCGCCAAGTGCAACACGGACGCCAAGTTCATGGCCCAGTGGGAGGGTTTCAATCCCGCGGAGAAGATCCTTTCCGTCAAGAAGGACGGTGGTGACGTGGACGCCATCACGGCTTCCACCATCACCTCCCGTGCCTATACGGAGGCCGTGAAAAATGCCGTCGAGGCAGTAAAATCGTTGAGCCATGAGTAAGAACTTCAAACTCATCACCGACGGTCTGGTCAAGAACAACCCGACCTTCGTCCTGCTGCTGGGCATGTGCCCGACGCTGGCCACCACCACGTCGGCCATCAACGGCCTGTCGATGGGCCTGGCGACCCTGTTCGTCCTGGTCCTGTCCAACATCGTGATTTCCCTGATCGCCCCGGTCGTCCCGGACAAGGTGCACATTCCCGTATACATCGTCGTCATTGCGACTTTCGTGACCTTGCTTCAGCTCCTGATGCAGGCCTTCACGCCGTCGATGTACGAAACGCTGGGCCTGTTCATCCCGCTCATCGTGGTGAACTGCATCGTCCTGGGCCGTGCGGAGGCCTTTGCCTCGAAGAACGGCGTTCTCGCGAGTGCCTGTGACGGCATCGGCGTGGGCATCGGCTTCACCCTGGCGCTCACCGTCCTGGGTCTCGTCCGCGAGGTCCTGGGCTCCGGTTCCGTCTTCGGCTGGAACTTCATCGGCGGAAACGACGGCATGCTCGCCTTCGTGATGGCCCCCGGCGCCTTCCTGTGCCTGGGTTACTTGATGGTCCTGTTCAACAAACTCTTCAAAAAGAACTAGGCTATGGAGTACTTCCTGATCATCATTTCGGCGATTTTCGTCAACAATATCGTCCTGGCGCAGTTCCTCGGAATCTGCCCCTATCTGGGCGTCTCCAACAAGCTTTCGACGGCGACCGGCATGTCGATGGCGGTCTGTTTCGTCATCACCCTCGCCACGCTCGTGACTTACCTTATTAACAAGTACCTCCTCGTTCCTTTCCAACTCGAGTTCCTCCAGACGATCGCCTTCATCCTGGTGATTGCCGCCCTCGTGCAGATGGTCGAGATCGTCCTCAAGAAGGTGAGCCCCTCCCTCTACCAGGCCCTAGGTATCTTCCTTCCCTTGATCACTACGAACTGCGCCGTCCTCGGCGTCGCGATTACGGTGGTCACGAAAGAATTCACCTTCGGTCTTCCCTCCCACATGCTGAACCTCGGTGAAGCGCTGGTCTACGCTTTCGCTACGTCCCTCGGCTACGGCCTGGCGATGGTCATCTTCGCGGGGATCCGCGAACACCTTGCCATGAACGACGTGCCCAAGGCGTTCAAAGGCGTTCCGATCGCCCTGGTGAGCGTGGGTATCCTGGCGCTGGCTTTCATGGGCTTCAGCGGCATGGTCAAGTAAAACAATCTTAACATCTTTAAAATCAATTGCGTTATGAAGAAGACTTTGATTCTCGTTGCGGCTGTCCTCGGCTTTGCCGTGGTGGCTTCCGCACAGCCTCGTGCCATCGGTGTCCGTGCCGGTTACGGCGGTGAGTTCTCCTATCAGCACAGCCTCGGCGGTAACTTCGGCGAACTGGACCTCGGCTGGTGGCATAACCACATCAACCTCGTAGGTACCTATGATTTCATCCTGGGCGGTAATGGCCAGGTGAACGTGTATCTCGGCCCGGGCGCCCAGCTGACCATCTGGAATGACGAACCCGCTCATTCTTCCCGGTTCAATGTCGGCCTTGCCGGTCAGTTCGGTGTAGAATGGAACATTCCGCAGATCCCGCTGCAGCTTTCCGTGGACTGGAGGCCGGTCTTCTACTTCCTGGAGGACGGCAGAGGCTTCGGCTACGACAGCGTAGGCCTGGGTATCAGATACCGTTTCTAGTATGAAGAAGGCTCTTTTGATCGTTATCGCCCTCCTCGGCCTTTCCCTGGCCGCGGTGGCGCAGCCGAAGGCCATCGGTGTCCGCGGCGGCCTGTTCGGGCCTCACTTCAACGGAGAAATCAGCTATGAGCAGTGGACTGACCTGTTCGACAACGACTACGATTTCTTCGAGATAGACCTCGGCGTGTTCGGCGGCAACGGCTTCAAGGCCACGGCCCTGTACAACTTCACCTTCGCCCAGCCGGATTTCACCGACCGCGGAGAATGGGGCTTTTATGCGGGACCGGGCGTGGCTGTCGGTTATGGTACGGGCATCAACAAGGTGGACGAGAAGAAATCGTCCCCGTTCGTCGGACTGGCCGCCCAGTTGGGCCTGGAGTACACCTTCTGGTTCCCGCTCCAGCTTTCCGTCGATTTCCGTCCCAGTTTCATGATTCCGGCCTTCATGAACCGGGGCAACTGGTACGGTTTCGCCCTTTCCGCCCGCTACGCGTTCTAAGCACGGTTCGGCTATCTGGCTGACTGCCAGAAGATTACAAGAAAGGCCCTGGGAGTTTTCCCCCAGGGTCTTTTGTATAAAGCGCTGTCCGTCAGATGATTGGACGGACCGAGATATTATTTCCAGCGGAAGTTCTCTTTCCCGGCGCCGATTTCGAAATGGCATTTGACGATGCCGAGGTCCAGTCGGGAGTAGCCGACCATGGAGAAGAGGGCTTTTGCTTCCACCACGTTTCCGGGATGCAGGATGAACTTGAATTTCTGCTGGTTGACGGCCGTCGGTGCCAGCAGGGCGGCCTCCAGGCCCGAAAGGAACCACTCCGGGGGAAGACCGACGGCCTCGTAGAAGTTTTCCTTCGGCCTTTGAGGGTGCTGGACACCGGGGGTGATCCCGAAGCCCAGGGAGATGACGCAATGGATGATGTCGCCTGCCCGAAGGGTGAATGCCCCGGCTGTTTTCTTGTAAGTCAAGCCTACCCAGCAGGTGTTCAGGCCGAGTGTCTGGACCAGCAGGACCAACTGTTCGCCATAGTAACCGACCTTCTCTTCCGCCTCCTTGCCTTTCGGACCGGCCATCACCAGGTAGTTCCTCACTCCGGAGAACTGCCCATAGGTGGAAATGAACAGGCCGTTGAAGGCCTTCGGCTCGTCCAGGACCAGCTGGACATTCAACCCGCTTTCCGCGTTGATGCGCCCGATGGCTTCCCGGATCGTTTCGACCTGGGCCTTTTCAAGGGGCTGGTCCGTATATTTGCGCACGGAATGCCGTGCTTGGATGGCTTCAATGGGTTCCATGGTCATAAGTCATTTTGATATGGGGGATTCCGTCGAGGATGAATGGATCGGAAGACTGCCGGAAGCCAACCTGCTCGTAGAACCCCCGGGCATATTCCTGGGCTTCGAGGTCAATGCGCGTTGCCCCGAAATACTCCCGGGCCGCCCGGATACCTTCCAGCATGATCTGCTTGCCGTAGCCCTTTCCACGTTCGGTCGTGATGACCCGGCCGATGGACACTTCTTCCATGTGGGTGCCGGCGGGACATACCCGGCAGACGGCAACCACTTTGTCTCCTACGGTCAGCCAGAGATGGATTGATGCCTGGTCATCCCCGTCCAAGTCCTGGTAGACGCAGTCTTGTTCCACGACGAAGACCTCGGACCTGACCCGGAGCAGTTCGTACAACTCATTGACGGTCAGATTCTGGAAACGTTTCTTGTGGAGTATGGGAGTGCCGTCGTCCATTCACTGCAAGAATAAGGATTGTTTCCGGACAGGTCGATGAATAATTGCGAGCTACAGCGCCGACAGCGACATCAGCAGCTGATACTGCTGGTTGATGGCTTCGGAGAAGGAGTCGTTGAGGATGGTATCCGTGAGGGTGCCATCCTTTGTTTGTATCCGGAGGGAGGCGACGTGACCATAGGCGATGGCGCGGAGCTGGTCCATCGAGGGATACAGGTAGAGGAAATTGACCTCGTCGCGGGTCTGGGGGAGGGTGACTTCCTTCCCGTCCTTCAGGACGAAGGTGACGGGGGAGTCCGTGTCGATGGTGTATTGTTTCTCGGTGCCCAGCTGGAAGGCCAGGTCGATGTCTTCCTTCGCAGTGGTCTTGTAGTAGAGATGGCTGAGGATGATGTTGTATTTGAGGGATTTCCCGTCAGCGACCAGGGGATTGGAGGCGGTCAGGATGCTGGAAGTCTGGTCCGCACGGCCGGCCGGCTCGACTTTCAGGTTGATGGTGGCGGCCGATGCTTTCTCGATGGCTGTGCAGTGCCTTTTCAGAAGGGCGGCGAAAGCGTCATCCTTGAAATTGTACTGCAGATAGTCGTCCGGATCCCAGCCGGTGGTCAGTTCGATGGACTTGACGCCCCGGGTGAGTTTTTCCATGTCGGCCGGCTCCAGGGCGTAGCGGAGCCGGTTGAGATACAGTCCGTCCTCCAAGCGGCTTTTCGTGGCGCTTTCCCGGCCGATCTGGTCGGCCCGGACGAAGGAGCCGTCGGGAAGGGTGGCCGTCATTTTCACGCCCTTGGGGGCGGTGAAAGCGGTTTTCTGCCGCAGGTCCACGAAGAGGAGATACATCGTGGACCCGTCCGGGAAGCCGACGAGTTCAACGCGGACGTCCATGTCCTGGAACTTTTCGGACACGGTGGAAATATGGGTCATCCCTTCGGACCGGTAGTTGGTCCGGATCTCCTGGGCGGAGAGGGTGAGCGCGGCCGCGAGGACCGCCAGGGTAAGGAGCATCTTTTTCATCATTGGTTGCAAATATACACAATCAGTGCCGGGAAACGGAATTTTTTCGTATCTTTATCGGGTTAATGACACAAACTATGTACCGATACAAGAAAATTCGGAAGGGCTGGATGGAGAACAATGACCGTTATGCCCTGAGCCTGGACAATCACGTCAGTGTCGTCGAAGCCTTGACGGCCTTCTGTAAGGAAAAACGCATCGAGGCAGGAACCGTCTCGGGAATCGGTGCCATCAGCAGTGCCACGTTCCGTTTCCTGGACCCGGCTACGAAGCAGTACGTGGACAAGACCTTCGACGAACAGATGGAAATCACGAACCTGACCGGAAACATTTCCCTGAAGGATAACAAGCCGTATCTGCATCTCCATGCGACCGCGGGCCGGCGGGATTACACCTGCGTCGGCGGGCACCTGCTGGACGCCCGGATCAACGGCGCCTGCGAACTGGTCGTGGACGATTTCCCCGAGAATTCCTTCGGCCGCCGCTTCGACGAGGAGACGGGCCTCAACCTCTATGATTTCTAAACCTGATACTGAAATATGAGCTTTGTCATGATCATCGAGCTGCTGATCGTTCTGGCAGCCCTGTACGTAGGTTCCCGCTACGGTTCCCTGGCCCTCGGTGCCATTTCCGGCATCGGTCTGGCCATCCTCGTGTTCGGCTTCGGACTCAAGCCCGGAACCCCTCCGACGGACGTCATCTACATCATCATCGCGGCCGTCACCTGCGCCGGTACCCTCCAGGCATCGGGCGGTATGGACTGGATGATCCAGATTGCGGAAAAGATGCTCCGGAAGCACCCGGACCACATCACTTTCCTGGGCCCCCTCGTCACCTTCTTCCTGACGGTCCTCGTGGGTACGGGCCATGTGGTCTATACGATCATGCCCATCATCTGCGACATCGCCCTGAAGAAGAACATCCGGCCTGAGCGCCCCTGCGGTGTGGCTTCCGTGGCTTCGCAGGTGGGTATCACCTGCTCGCCCATCGCCGCCGCCGTCGTGGCCTTCGTCACCATCTCCAACGCGAACGGATACATGGTCTCGATCCCGCAGGTCCTGATGGTCACCATCCCGGCTTGCGTCATCGGCCTGATGTGTGCCGCTCTCGCATCCTACAAGCGCGGCAAGGACCTGGACGAAGACCCCGAATTCCTGAAGAGAAAGGCCGATCCCGAGCAGTATGCCTACATGTACGGCTCCTCCGCCACCACCCTGGACAAGGTCATCACCAAGGAGGCCAAGGCTTCCGTGTTCGTCTTCCTGACTTCCCTGCTTGTGATCGTGGCCTTCGCATTCTGCCAGATGATCCATCTTTCCGACGGCCGCTCCGTCGCCGAGGCCATCGCCATCCCGAAGATGAACATCTGCATCCAGATCATCATGCTGGTGGCCGCCGCCTGCAACATCATGTTCTGCAAGGCCTCCCCGAAGAAGGCCGTGGGCGGTGCCGTCTGGCAGTCCGGCATGGTCGCGGTGGTTGCCATCTACGGCATCGCCTGGATGGCCGACACCTATTTCGGCAACTACATGGAGGAGATGAAGGCCATGCTCACCGGCCTCGTCACGGCCTATCCCTGGGCCATCGCCTTCGTGTTCTTCCTGGTATCCGTGCTGATCAACTCCCAGGGCGCCGTGGTCGTGGCATTCCTCCCGCTGGCCTACCAGCTGGGCATCGCCGGTCCCGTCCTCCTGGGTGTTCTCCCGAGCGTGTACGGCTACTTCTTCATCCCGAACTACCCGTCCGATATCGCCACGGTCAACTTCGACCGGTCAGGAACGACGGTCATCGGCAAGTATCTGCTGAACCACAGCTTCATGATGCCGGGCCTCATCAGCGTGATCGTATCCACCATCGTGGGCTACCTGATCACCAACGTGCTGTTCCCGGGCTACTTTGCAAGCTTCGTCCAGTAGGATATTCGGATTTTTTACCTAACTTTGCACTCCCTTCCCAGGGAGTACGGTTCCGTAGCTCAGCTGGATAGAGCAACAGCCTTCTAAGCTGTGGGTCTTGGGTTCGAATCCCAACGGAATCACGAAAAGGCAGCCACGTGGCTGCCTTTTCGCGATTAAGGCATTTCATGCATGAGGGGGAGAAACGTCGGCGCGCCAGTGACGAATCCAAGCCATCAGCTCGACTAGTACTCTGAATTTGGAGGTGCATGGGAATATGGTTATCTTTGACACCGTAAGAGTATTATCATTCAATGAAATTGAAAGCATTCATCTTCCTTCTTCTGTTTCTGCCGACGTTGTCTTATGCGGAAGAACGGGATAGGCCAACCTTATCACTTACTCCATCCTTGAATGGTGGTATGATGGGCGTAAAGTATGCTTTCTACTCTCCATTGGTCTACAATGGTCCACTCGTCGGGATAAGCCTCTGTTTCTCTGCCAGCAGTACAAATGCCGTCTTTTTTTCTGATATCGACGCTTCCTACTGTTGGCTGGGCAATATGTATCACAAGGATCTGTCTACGATGCTTGACAGGCGACTGGATTTTTCCTTTGGCGGTTTGGCCGGCGTATACACCAATAGCATTTTTTCCGTGAAAGTTGGGGGCGCCCTTGGATTCATGAGAAACGACCTGTTCACCAGAGCATTTGAGTTAGGGCAACAAGAGTACTTCTGTTTTTATACCCTCGACTATGATGCCAAAATGTGTCTCTCTGCAGAATGGAAACTGCCTCGAAGATGGTCTGTCAAAATGGAAGACAGAATCCCCTTCATTGCATTTCTGTCGCCTACCAACATGTGGGGGATCGTGTATTCTTCAGATTATTCGTTCAATGCCTTCCCGGGAAATGACCTTCGAGTCGGAGTCTGCCGGACATTGAATCACGGAAACTGTCTGATGTTATCTTTACGTCACTATTGCTTTTCTTCCGGCAAGGTCATTCCTGACCGTTTGCAACTACAATTTCTTGAACTCGGGATTGCTTTCCGTTTCGGTCTCACCAAGCATTTTGATTATGAGCTATAAGAGAATTGTCTTGACGGCTGTCGTCATCTTGATGTCCCTCGTCTCGTGTGATACATTATTTCCCGATAGGACGGCAGCGACATCAACGGAGGTGTTTGACGAGCTCTGGAATGCCGTGAACCAAAAATACGTCTGTTTTCCCAATAGAGACGTGAACTGGGATACCGTCTATACGAAATATCGTGGACAGGTCAGCGATGACATGGATGACAGTCAACTGTTCTCCGTTTTATGCCAGATGCTCGGAGAGTTGAACGACGGACATGTAAACTTGAAAACGGATATGAAAGAATGGTCCGGGTATCGGATTGATTTAGTCACACATGTATCTCGTTTGCTCGTTTCTTATTATTTAGGCTACGATGTAAAAATAGCAGGGGGATTGCGTTACAACACCATTCATAATGGATTGGTCGGATATATTGAATATGCCAGTTTCTTGGATGATATATCAGATGACCAGGTTTATGAAGCGTTAGCCTATTGTAAAGATTGCCAGGGGCTTATCTTGGATTTGAGGGGTAACCGAGGCGGGAAGTGCGAGAATGTGATGACACTGCTCAAATTCCTGCCCCTTGAAAAAGAACTGTTCAAATCACTGGTCAGGCATAATGACATCCGCGATGATTTAAAACAAAACGGGATGCTGCTCAAGCCCGCGATCAAGGATGAGAGCAAAATCTGGCAAAAACCACTTATTGTTCTGATTGACAACAGGTCATATAGTGCGGCATCCATTTTTGCAGCGAGTGTAAAAGGATGTAATAAAATATGTATTGTCGGGGTAAAGACATCAGGGGGAACAAGCAGTCAAGTTTATCATGAGCTATCCAATGGCTGGTATTTCCGGATACCGACGGTAAAGTATATTTCAAGATCCGGAATCGATTATGAGAACGGCGTTCCGCCCGATATCGAGATACAATTAGATGTTGAGAGGGTTAAATATGATAGTGAGGATAACATCATCGAGGCAGCATGTGAAATGATCCTATCTCATGTGGAGTTTTCAAAATGGTGCCAATGATGACACCACTTTTGACACTCCACTCCACATTACCTCCCCTTCCCGAACCTCCACGCCCGGATGGAGGCAAGTTCGGAGACAAATGGACGATGCCCACAAAGAAGACGTTCGGCTTTAGCATCTGACAGAAACATCCGGGATTCAGTAAATGACCCCGCAATCATACTTGAAGAGCGTCTTCTTGGCAAAAACCAGGAACTTTTCCATCCGTCCGTCCGAGAGGATGAGTTCGGCATACTCCCGGATGAGGCCTCCGAATTCGGACCAGTAGCAGCAGGAGACGTAGTATCTGCCGTTCCAAAAGAGGATCTCCGGAGCGAGGTCCAGAGCGTCAATGTCCCGGGAGCGGTAGTTGCTTCCCTGCCGTCTCATCATATATTTCGTCCTCCAGGAACGCTTCGCTTTGCCAAGGGTGGTCGCGGCCAGGTCCTCCTTCGAACAGACATAGGCCCTTCGGGCGTAGTTGGAATGCCACCAGAGGGGCAGGCAGTGCCACAACTGGTGCAGCAGATATGCCTGCCAGGCCCCCATGGGCGTATCCTCGACGCCGAGGTAATGGAAGATTGCTGCGTGCTTCTTCCCCTCGGAATCCCGGACATACAGTTCGCTTTCATCGCCAAAGTTAGTTTGCCGGCACTCCCGGACCAGGAGCGAGGCCCCTTCCGGAACTGTCACTGTATCCACGATGCCCGGGATACTCAGATAGTCCCTTTCCTCCGCCGCTTTCCATAGCCTGCGGGCGAGGTCGACATAAGCGGACGAGCACCTGTTCACGTCATTCTCGACCGCCTTGAGATAATTGTCATGGGCATTCTCCAAGCGGATCTGCTCTTCCTCGAAATCACCCTCGAGTTCCCTCGTATCGCGCGTCGCTTCTTCAGGGATGATTGTATCAGGATGGTTCGTCATGGCTCTTGAAAAGGTGATTGAGATGTACAAAAATAATAAAATCTGTTTAGAACGAGCCTCCGTTTTCGGGGTCTGCTGTCTTCTCCCAGTGCTGACGGCGGATATCACGGAAGCTGTCCTCAAAATAGACCTCCTCCAGGTTATCATCTTCCAGGGCGGCCTTATGACAACCCTCGAGCAAGTCATCCATCGCAAGGAGGAATGGATGGACACCGCCATCTTCCGGGAAATGGAGAAAACGCATCGCATCCCGGCAGGCATATAGTCCATCGGTAAAACGGCCATAAGCCTTCCAATACTCCTTCATCTCCAGGAGCAGCATACCCCACTGCCAAGCGATGTGGACAAGGCGGGAATACCTCTCCCATCCTTTGTCCTCGGAATAGTAAAGAGAATAATACTCATCCCAAAGAAGCATTTCCTGCTCCCATAAGGCAACACCGGAGAACTTGACCTCTCCGTTTTCGGTCCAGGCGACCAGCTGATAGTTGTTTTCGGACATACGCACACAACAATATGACAATGAATGATACCGGAATCCCAGCCATGAGGGTACAGTTTCCCCTCTGATGGCTTTCGCCCGGAGTTGTTGTGTGTCGGGATTTCGGAGTGCAAAGGTAGAAAGAAATCCGGTATATCCAAATAATCCCGGCAAATAAAGACGGCCACCTCGATGAAGCAGCCGTTCTGTCGCTTGTACAGGTCCACCCACCAAGCCGAAATCGCCTACCTGCCCCGGAAGAACATCGGGACATCCCCGAGGCCGTCGAATGGAAGTGGTTGATAGTCAGGCGATTGTGATTAATTGAGTGGGCTAAATAGAGCAGTCACTTAAGCGTAATTCGCTAACAATCAGCCATTTCCATTCGGCGCCTCCTTCGGGCTAATACATCAGTCGTATCCTCTCCTCCGAACGCACAAACGTTTCATGGTGCGAGAGAACAACTGCCTATATCTGCTTCTCCGTCACAGGTTCCTTATCCCACCGTGTATAAAGGCCGCGTTCGGTAAGTCGTGTGTTGACGGACAAGACTCCAATCCAGGACCTGTTTGATGGCTCCGAGAAGTTGGAAGAAGTATGCGTACCGGCCGGAATGAACGAAACTTTATTTGTATTATTGTTCAAAACACGAGTTAATCATGAGACAAACAATGGGAATTACGTTATTCTGCAGGGAGCAGAAGATTGGTCGGGACGGGAAAGCCCCCGTTGAGGTCACCATCACCACCGGAGGCAAGAAGGCTTCGTTCCAGTTGCCGGATCGCTTCGTCCCCTCGGATTTTAGGAGGATGAGGGATTCTATCCTACCTTGATAGAATTATGAAGAAGCAGGAAGCGTTGGAGGCAATGTTGAACGAGGTGAAGTCTCTTTTGGTGAACAAATCGTGAGCAGAGTCAATTATCTATTTGTAGTTTGTTGATTCCCAGGTTGTTGGTGGGACGATAGACAGCCTTCTAAGAGGGATCTTGCAAAAAGCTCTTTACTTTATAATTGGTTACTATGAATATCTATCGTGTCTTTGGGATCACGACCGGACTGAGAAATCCGTGAATGCATTGAAAGGCATTACTGAATATTCTGGATAATCTACAGTAGAGTGTTCCGTCTCAGATAGCAGGACGACTCCTCTTCCTTCGAAATATCCTGTCAGTCCTTTGTTTTATGAAATAGAATCGTTATGTTTGTACCACCGAAAAAGGTGGTACAAATAAAAAAGGTGGTACAACATGAGCAAGCTAGATACCCTCCTGCAAACCTGGAATAGCAAGCAGCCATTCCCAGAACAGCTGCAAAGTAGGCTGGACCGGAAGTTTACATTAGAGTTCAACTACAACTCCAATCATATTGAAGGCAATCAGCTCACCTATGGCCAAACCGAGATTCTTCTTCTATTCGGCAAGGTTGTCAGTGAAGCCAATATCCGTGATTTGGAAGAGATGAAGTCTCACGACGTCGCTTTGAAGCTGATGATTTCTGAAGCGAAAGAAGTTGATAAGCCTTTGACTGAGGTGTTCATTCGACAACTTCATCAAGTCATGTTCCGGGAGGATTATGAGGAGCACCGAACTCTACCAGATGGCTCTACCTATTCCTTTACTGTCCATGTGGGGCGGTATAAGACCCGTCACAATTCTGTGAGGACAAAGACTGGAGAGCTTTTCGAGTATGCTTCGCCGGAAGAAACGCCCGGCCTGATGTATGACCTTGTGAAATGGTATAATGAAGAGGTTGAGAAAGGAGTCCTGTCTCCTATAGAGCTTGCGGCGTTGTTTCACTACCGCTATATCCGGATACACCCTTTTGAAGACGGTAACGGGCGAGTCTCCCGGTTACTGATGAACTTTATTCTTCTCCGTCACAATTACCCGATGATTGTGGTTAGGCACAAAGATAAAGACCGCTATCTCGGCGCCTTAGGCAAGTCTGATGCCAATGTCGATCCTCGTCCGTCATTTGGCGCTCAAGCATCAATCAGTCAGATTACACCGTTCCTTGATTACATCGAAAAGACGATGGAGAAAGAAATTGAAGATAACCTTTCCTTCATCGATGAAGCGGCCGAGAATGTGTGGTGGTTTAATGGAGAATTCATCAAGTTTCGAAGTGAGAATACCCGAAAGATTCTGAATCTCCTGACAGAGCACCCAGGTATAACTGTCCGGGAACTTGTAGATGAAGTTGGGATCAACAAGTCCGCCATTCAGAAACAACTTCAGAATCTCCAGAAACATGAGTATATCATTCGGACAAAAGGCCGGAGGGGAAGTTGGCATGTGGCCATCGTTTGTACCACCAACAAAGGTGGTACAAAGTAAAAAGGTGGTACAATGGTCTATGTGCTGGCTTATGGATAAAAGACCATTGTAGAGCCATTTATTTAATTGCTCTTTTGACCTTTTGTACCGTGGTCGTTGAAACCCCACATGCGCCGGCAATCTCTCTTACGGAAAGGCCCTTCCTCAGTTTCCGGACAACGTGAGGATACTTCTCCAATAATGCTTTGTCGGACATCTTGACGCCGGGCTTCCTGCCCATTTTGACGCCGCGCTCAATAGCAAGCTTCCGGCCGGACTCCAAGCGGTAGCGGATTTGTTCACGCTCCATCTCGGCGAAACTTGATAGCATTGCAACAAGCATTGTCGTGAGCGGGTTCTTAGTGCCGTCCGGATTCAGAGTATGGATTCCTGGCGTCTGGAGGTAGATGTCGATACCGGCTTTCGTGAGATTGTCGATGACATCCACGACGATTCGCATCGTTCTCCCCAGGCGACTCAGTTCCGAAACCAGGAGCACATTAGCCTTCCCGGCGGTTAGGAAGTCTACGCATTCCGATAAAACCGGTCGGTCTTCCTTTGCCCCAGACATCTTTTCCTCGAACACCTTTTCGATGGACATATCATTGGCGGTGGCGAACCGCTGGAGGTCCGCCACCTGTCTTGTCGTGTCTTGCCGGTCCCCGACTGAGGAGACCCTGGCATAGATGACTGCTTTGTTATTCGTCATGGTTGTAGATGGATTGAAGTCTTGATGATACTCGTGTGTTGTAGTAGAACTCAAAGAGGAATTGCTGAAGCTCTGGGGATCCGTCAATCATCGGAACGACCTCGGCCACGAGACGTTTTCCGGAGCGGCCCTTGAATGCACGGAAAATTTCGCAGGTCACGTTGTAAATCTCATTAAAACCATCGAGGCAATCTTTGCCCCGAGAGTTTTCTTCCTCAGACAGCTGAGGGTTGCATTTGAAGTTGAACATATCTTACTTGGAGGTTTTCTTGCGCCCACGCGCCCCCTTATTCTCCTGCTTCATATACTCTTCTGCCTGCTTCTTGCGAGCCAGATAGTCGTTCTCCCTTCCCAAGAGGAGAAAGGCGCAAAGGAGGGGATTCTTGTCGGCCAGTTCACGGAAAGCCTCCAGCATCTCCGGGAAGTGCTCCAGGTTGGGATCCAGATGGTCACCTTCATGGAGGATGAAATTGTTTTCTGAAACCCAAGACACGTAGGCAATCCTGGCCAGGCCAATGTTGATCATAATGTCGGCTTTATCACCAGAAATGTTGCGAAGATAAGAGTTCAAATAGTCTGTAAGAATCGCTTTCATAATTCTTTGAGTTAAAATGAAACGGTAACAAAAGTAATCATAAATAAAAACCTGACACATTTCCCAAGTGGCACATTTTCTCCGATGAGAACAAGGGGAATGTGCCAGGTTAGAGAGCTAGAGCTTCAGCCCCTTCTTGGGCTTGTTCTCGGTGGTCGTGGTGGGCTTCTTCGCTAATGTTGCCGGTTTCTGGGCCATTTCGGCTTCCTTCTGGAGAGCAGCGCGTTTTGCGGCCCGTTCTTCCTTCGTGTCAACAACTGAAGCCCAAAGCTGCTCGCCGATGAAGCGGGGGAGTCCCCTGGACTCATACCGCTGCCGAAGTTCGGGACTGGCGTAGTCAACCAGGCTGATGGCGATGGCGAGGAGCCGCTTATCCATCTTCTCGACATAGCCCTGGATCCGGAGGGAGAGATGCTCTTT
>JAEEGI010007429.1_pt1 | contig 24551 bp, 23 predicted proteins | sample 8958751 | NCBI WGS metagenome assembly JAEEGI01 (sample SAMN16246545, study PRJNA631951) | gut metagenome | biome: gut microbiome; feature: rumen; material: KS-attached | host: Bos | place: Iran: Karaj | collected 2018-10
GGCGGCCCGCTCGTCGATATACTCGGCCATGGGGCTGGAGGGAGTGATGGGGTAGATAGCTGCTACCTCGCTGAACATGTAGGCCACATGCGCTGCAGCGCAGTTACCGTCACATGTCATAAACTTTTTTTCTTTTGCCATAAGCTTAAACGTTTAAGGATTAATTATTGAATAAGTTATTTTGATGCTATAAATAATGCAATAACAACATTTGCACTAATAATTAAAAGGAATCCTACAATGAAAATAAGAATGTTCACAATTTGATATGTGAGATGTGTTTTTTCAGCGATGGCTTGCAAATCATCTACACACAAATAAAATGCTTTATCAAATGGAAGTTTATAATGGACAAGAAGAAGGATAAACAATATTACATACAATAGTGCATACCCGATTGTAAATATTGTACAATAGGGATGGTTTTTACAATCATCGTTACACAACAGAACTAATACTGGCACAAACGAAGATAATGTCAATAAAGCACCTTGAGTCCATAAATTAAAAATGACAGATATTTCAATATAAGTTAGCCTTGTTATCTTTCCAATAAGCAACAAGAACTTTTGACATATTTGAAATAATCCTCTCATTATATTATTATTTCAGCAGGTTCCTACTTCTTCCAGCACAATCACTTTCCGTCGCTTTTTCTTACTCGTTTTACTGTATGTTTAATTTTACCAATTATAAAGTTGATTTCCAACGAGGATTCTGTCTCGGAGGTCTCGAGGTCGGGCATCACTATGTCGGTCAGCACCTCGCCGAAATGGTTCATTTTTTTCTCCTGTACCGCCTTGTCGGTCTCTTTGTGCAACTCCACCAACTCGCGCTTCAACTCCCGCACTTTGGCAAAGGTCTCGATGATGGCAATGGTTACAGCTGTAGCACGTTCGCTTTTCAGTATGGTTGCCAACATATACAACCCCTTCTCGGTGAAAGCCCGCGGCTCAACAGGAGAATTCTTCAAGGTCTTGAAGTGGTCGAAATTTTCGACCAGTTGCTGCTTTTCAACACCTTGCAAAGTAAAGAAGTACCCTTCCGGGAATTTGTCGGGATTGTTCTTAACCGCCTCATTCACCCTCTTCGTTTCGACGCCATACAACTCCGCTACATCACGGTCGATAAGCACCTTCTGCCCACGTAACACAATCAAGCGGGTTTCTATCTCTTGCGTTTCAATGGTGTTTGGAGTTGCTATTTGTACTTCCATTGTCATATTGCGTTCTCTATGTTGTTTTTATTTCAGCAGTTTTTTATTCTTTAGCTCTTCCAACACTATTTGCGGTCGAAATTTTTGACCGCAAATCGTATATCTTATTGTTTTTCTGTTTTAAACCCTATCCGTTTTCGTGGTGTTGATGATTTCTCGCGCAGTTGGTCGAGGGCATCGTTGATGGCTTCTATCTGAAGTGCTATCTCTGTGTTGGTTTCCTCCTGCATGCGGTTGATGTCGTTCTGGTCGTGCAGGATTTCCTCCACATAGTTGTTGAGCTGGTCCACCTTGTGCGACAGCTGCTCTACCTTCAGGTTCACCCCTTGCCATGCACTCACCGCATGGCGTATCGCCACAAACGCCCGCATGATGTTGATGTTGACTTGAATTGCCGTCTCCGACCGCAGCACCGAACTTAACATTGCAATGCCCAATTCGGTAAAAGCATAGGGAAGATACTTGCTATGCTGGCCACGCCCATTTGAAATCACAGTTTGTGATTTCAAATCATATTTGTCATTGTTTAAGGTCACAATTTGTGACCTTAAACTGGTCTCGACAATATCAACATCTTCAGTATTAGTGCACAAAGCACTATCCTTTAAGGTCGCGATTTGTGACCTTAAAATCACCCATTCACCTTTGTTCAACTTAAACATAAAGTCTTCAGGGAAACGCTCAATATTACGTTTGACTGCTTGGTTCAAGACTTTTGTTTCCACCCCATACAACTCCGCCAAGTCGCGGTCGAGCATCACGCGCAAGCCTCGCACTTCGTAGATGCGATGCTTGATAAGCTCCACCTCGGAAGTCCTAATAGCTGTTATTTCATTCCCGCTCTTCATTGGCGTTGTGTGTAATTCTTTAATAGAGACAACAATACATCGCGTATAATACTATACGTGAATTTACAAAAATACAAAAATAAAATGGAGTAATAAAAATTATTTTTCAATCCTTAATCAGAATCGTTACAACCGACTGATAACACAAATTTTATGCTTCAAAGTACCGCCTTGCACTAAAACTGTTTTTGAGGTGTTCTCTGTGGGAGATATATCTCAACTGATTGGAAAGAATCTGTGTGTCGCCAATATGTGCATCAATGTTTCGATGCGAATGACCGTAAATCCAATAGTCAATGCCGGAGTTGGCAATATAGTCGCCCAACTCCACAGTGAAAGCACCTTTGATAAAGCTGTCACGTAACTCTTGTGCAGTTGTTGTTCAATTTTTTTGAACATGTCGTATTATTTGAACAACAGCACTGCAAAAATACACAAAATGAATAAACTACACTGATTTTGTCATACACCTCATAATGTTGTAGATATCCTATCCAATGATGGTGCCTTATCCCCGATTGGTCATTAGGGTTTATTTTGAATTTACAACCTCGCTTATCGCTTTCAGCACCAGCTCCTCCATGATGAAATAGGTATCGGGGTTGGGGTGACAGCCGTCGTCGCTCAGCTGCTTCAAAAAGCCGTTCTGCTTGTCGGAGAGGGCTGCGTGGTAATCAACATACACAATGCTGTTGGCTTCGGCGTATGCCCTCAGGCGCTTGTTGATATCGACGATGGTCTGGGCGGCGTTCTTTATATCAGTATTCCACCGGAAGGCGGCACACGGAGGGATGGAACTGATGATAGGCACAATCCCGTTAGCCTGTGCCAAAAGACACATCGCCACAACATTGTCGACCACCCTGTCGGGCTCCACCCAATAAGTGTTGTGCGCCACGTCGTTGGTGCCCGCCATGATGACAACAGCCTTGGGACGAAGGTTGATAACGTCAGCAGTGAATCGAGCCAGCATCTGCGTCGAAGTCTGTCCACCGATGCCCCTGCCGCAATAATTGTGACCGCTGAAAAAAGTGGGATGGTACGCAGCCCATAGTTCGGTGATGGAATTTCCCATAAACACCACTTCGGGGAACTCCCCACTCTTGATAATCCGCTCGTTGTCGACCTTATAGCGGTTGAATCCGAACCAATCGTTTTGTGAAAATCCAAAGAATGCCATGATGAGAAAGGTAATGATAAATGTTGCTTTTTTCATAATGTGATATTTTGCAATATAATTGACACTATTTCAGAGCCCTCTTGTCCTGCGGGGAGCAGAGGAGATGACGGAGCCTCGTGGGCGGATATTCTTGCTTGCAGGCTTACTCGATGAGGCGGTGCTCGCCGGTTTTCTGTTGCCTGACGATTTCACGGCCGGTTTGCTCGTCGGCTTCCCTGCAGGTTTCCCGGTCGTTCTTGGTGCCGTGGGTACGGGCTTTGCCTCTGTTGCAACAGGTTGGGAAGGACTCTCATAGTCCTTGGGTGTGTAGTTGCCGCGATTGCGTTTGTAGTTGGTCATCGAGTTCACACGGCTGATGCGTGACGAGAGGTTATGTCCGCCGGTGGTCAGCAGGTCGGCGTAGGTGATGATGAGCGACGAAGTCTTCATGTATCGCCCCGCGTTGCCCTTCAGGTTGGCGGCATACCAGTTCTTCACATCCTTCAAGTCCATCCTGTCTTTGAAGATGTTGCTCCCGTCCGGTCGCGACAACAGGTCGAGGTTGTTCTTGCCCACCTCGCGCATCAACATGTTCACCCGCCGTCCGCGCAGCATGGTGTTGTAGCTCTCGCGGTCGTGGATTTTCACCCCACGGGGGTAAGAGAGGTATCGCGCCAGCTGCTTGAACTGCTCTTCGTTGAGGCCGCACAGCATATTCTTCACCTCAAGTATGCTCTTGCCGATGCCCGCCTTGGTGTCGCGGTGCACATTGCGGTAGATGGCGTCGATATTCTCCTCGCTGTACGAGATGTTGCGCTTCTGTTCATTCTCCTTCAGTTGCTTGTCTATCTGCTCTTTCTGAAAATGTCTGAAACTTCGTTGCGACAGGCTGTCGGCAAGCAAACCAATCTCCTCATCACTCAACCGCCGAATCTTATCAAGCAACTCCACCGTGGGCTTGTACAGCAAGAAAGGCTTGTTCTTCGGGAACGAGGTATAGGTATCGCCCGAGTAACTGATATTGTTGTCGATAAACAGCTGGTACAACGCCGTGTACTGCACCACACGCGCCAAGTCGGTGTTGCCGAGTGTGGCAAAATAGTGGTAGGCCTGGCTCTCGTAGCGGTAGCCTATCGATTCGCTGCGCTCCTGCGAGTTGAAGTAACTCACCGGCAGCGACCCCGTGCGTCCTAATGTGTAGATGGTGTAACCCTCTCGGTCTATGGCGTACATCGCTCCGGCGGTGTTCCAATTGTACACCAGCTCGTTCAGCCCCAACTTCTTGAACAACGGCTTGTCGAAGGGGTAGTAGCCCGGCTCGGGATAGCGGTAGTAACCCTCCTGTATGGTGCCGCGTTCCGACCAGTCTTTGAGCAGCACGTCGGTGATGGTCATCAGGTCGCCAAACTCGGTGTTCTCCAGTTCCTTGCTTAGGTAGGTGGGACACCAGTCTCGCCCGTTGTTCATCTTGCCAGCCATCAGGTCATTGATGTCCAGGCTTTGCGACAGCTCCTTCTCGGTGGTCGAGGCCAGCAGCAGGATGCTCTCTATCTGCAACGGGGGCAGTTCATTCAGCAGCGATTGGCGCTCACGGCCAATAATTACCAACGTGCTGCTGTCGGCCAAGGCACCCAGTATCAGGTCGGCATCCAGTGTGAACTGCCGTATCTCGCCCACCTGTGTGGCGATGTCTGCATTCTTCGCCACCGCCCAAGCCACAAAGCCCGGCTGCTGGCTGAAATAGACACCCCGTGCCTTCTCTGCAAATAGGTCGCTGACGGTCATCGCTTTGCTGGTGTCGTCGAGACGGATAAATCCCTCGCCCTCTTCCATAAACCAGGTATTGAACTCGTTGAGAGTTATCTGGTAGTCGATGTTCTCATGGGCGAAATAGCGGCGTTTCTCCTCGGCGGGCAGAGCCGTCACCGTGGGCTTGTATTCCGAAAAGAAGAGCTCTTTGTTCAGCCGTTTGAGCAACCGGTCGCAGTTCTCCTGCGTGGCGTTGCCCAGCAGGATAAGCACATCTGTTGTGTAACCGTCGTATCCGATGGGGTGCTTGCGTTGCTCTGTCTTGTGAGTGAACTCTGCAAAGATAGGCGTGATGGAATCTGTCTCGAAATGTGGTGGTATATCGCTCAACAGAATCATGCGGCTGCTGTCGCCAAACGATGCCATCCCTATGTCCTGATAATGGAAGCGATACTTCTTCCGAAAGTCCTTGTATATCGAGTCCGCCATCCCCGCCGCCTCGCAACGGTCTATATCCACATTCTGACTGGGGATATACTCATAATCAAACAGCCGCGCACTCTCCCGCTTCACACTCTCCCCAATCCCCGTCCGCGACAGACAAATTCCAGTAATGGCTGTGACTGCTGCAATCACAGCTATCCAAAGAATTGTTATCTTGCTTTTTCGTCTCATTTGTTACATCTCCTGCAGTTCTGTCGGTCATAACTGTTAGAAAAAATAATAAAGCCTACTACCAGAAAATGAGGCTGAGTGGGCTTGGCCACCATCGGTAGAGGTCTTCGGGTATGGGGAGCCATCTGCCGTCAGGCGATAACTCATAGTAGCCGATGGGCAAATGTGAAGCAGCAAACAACACCTGCCTGTCGAGCCTCTCCTTTGGCAGCATCATGGTGACATCACGATCGCTATTTACACAGCACCGCATACCAGAAGTGTCGCTGAGAAGAATACTAATCCTAATTTCTTGTTCATTCAGAAAGAGCTCACGCCGCCAAACCGCCATGCTGTCGCCCAGCGCCCCTGCATCATAACGGAAATCCTTGTAAGCGACATTTGTGTCGGTGTCGACAAATTGCTTCACTCTCAAACGACCATAATTGCTTTTTAAAACTACAGAAAAAACCTTAGTCTCTTTTCGGGACCTGGAATAATCATATTTATAAGAAGCACTCGGATAAAAGTACGACAGCGGATATTGTAGTCTGAACTCACTCGTCAGCCCACGGCAGACAGCCAGCTGCTTCTGCAATAATGCGGTGTCGCCCGAGGTGACGGCAAGACATACCGTATCCAACGTCTTGACGGTGCGATAGGGCAGCGTCCCCTCCTTCGGCCACCATGAACTGACCATACGTCCACTAGAGCAGAGATAATATGTCACACCGTCAAAGCCTACAAAATAAGAGTAGTAGTTGGCAGTTATCGTGGCATTCTCCAGCAAATCACTCAACACCTTCCACTCCTCCTTGCCAATTGGCAGCACCCATCGGTCGGTCTTGAATTTGGGCAGTTTCTTTCGTCGGCTCCATTTCTCACTGACAATCTTCTTGCAAATCAGTTGCTCCTGCTCCACGGTCAATGCGTAAGTGGTGTCGAACGCAGGAGAACAGATGTAATAATCCTTCCATCCGTAATCCTTGTAATTCTCAACAAGAGCTTCAAGCCATGCAACAAAAACATCATTCGCACCATTAGCCGGTGTGAAACATTGCTGGGCAAAAGTGTTGGTTGCAAAGAACAACAACAACGCACATAACACACAATGTCTTGCTTTCATATCATCCCGAAAATTATTTCGTATAACTTATTGTCTTCTTTTTTTCTTTGCAAAAATACATCTTTATTTTGAATTGACAAAATTCAATGCCGAATAAACATATTCACAAGGAACACCACTGCTGCCAATTGTAACTGAAAGAGAATCGGAACCCCATAGCAGAATTTCTTATGCTTTGTTTTGAGGTGGAGATGTTGCATCGGCAGCCACTTACTATTGTGGCCAATCATTGCTTGAACGGCTCCGCCTTGGGTGATGGAATAGACTGAATGATACGAAAGACCACATTTTCAGTTTTTCGGCCTATCTATTTTCTTTCCGCATTCCTTTCGGCTTTCTTTACCATTCACTATAAAATAACTACTTAGAAAATATCATTTCACCACTGAGCTTAGGAAGACGTTATTAAAATGTGAAGAGAAGGTGAACAGTAAGTGAAGTTGGATTTGATGTGTTTTCCTGAAATCGCTTGACAGATTTTTGCTGGTTAAACTGATTGGCTTGTCAAATAAATGAAATCAAGAGTAAATACAAAAAATTGCAAGTAAAAGAAGATTGATTCGGTTTGGATGCAAATTGTGTGTTTTTCTATTAATGAAACTTAAACAGGATGAGTACGATAACAACTATCTGCACCAGCAGCAACGCGGGTATGCCGAGGGTGAACTTGCGGTGTCGGGTTTTGTGACGGAAGATGTGCATTGCCAGTAGTGCGCCAACGCTACCGCCCAAGGCAGCGAGCAGCAGGAGGGTGGCCTCCGGGGTGCGGCGGCGTGCGTGCTTCACTTTTCGGGAGCGGCGTTTCTTTTTGCGGCGCGGATTGATGCGGCGGGGTGGGGCAGAGGGGTCGGGGTTCTGCGCCTTCCACTTGTCGTGGCCGTAGACAAAGAACGTCAGCAGATTGATGGCGATAAGGTAATGTATGACAACCGAAATATTCATCTGACTGTTTTGAATGCGTTTCTCATGAAATGACCAAGAGTGGATTCAGGGATTGTTTACGGCGCTTATTGTTTATATATTCCGTTGACTGGTTATCTATTAGCGATTGTGATGCGGTTCTTTTTTGTCCACAGCCCTAAGTGATACCTCCACCGTGTCGCCGAAACTTTTGCCAATTTTGTGCCGAATGGCTTTGGTGATGCCGATGATGTAGCAGATACGGCCGTCGGCATCCTTCACGCCCATATTGACCACACTGCCGCTGTAGGGCTCGCTGTCGAAGGTGGCTTCCACCTTCAGACGCCCCACACCGTACACCGCGCGGATGTCGACAGGCACCACCACGTAGGCGGCATCCATATCGCCGCTGCGCTCGATGCGGGTTGTAAATCGATGTTCCGTATCCTTGTTGTTCATTGGTTTATCTTGTTTTCGTAAAATACTGCGTTTGCGGTTCCGATATTGCTGCGTGGGTGGGGGAGCAGAATCTGGCTGCGTTTTATTTGCCAGTTTGTCATAGTCTGGGCCGATGGGGGGTACACAGAATGTATTCCGTTGTTTTTTAGTTGTTATTCCAGAGCATAACGGGCAAATGGCGGTATTATTGTATAGGCATTTCTTTTCAAAATGGTATCGATTGTTACAAAAGTTCTCGGAATAGAAAAAAGTTCGTATCTTTGCACCCCGAAATAGTCAAAACATATCAGCTGAAATGAAGAAATCAATCATTACTCTCGTTTTTGCATTTGGGGTTATCCTCATGAGTGGATGCGCCAAATGGGACGGTAATCCTATCACAAAGACATTTAGCATAAAAGGCAACTACACCGAACTCGAGGTCGAGGACGCATTCAGTGTCTTCGTCAGCGACACTGTGGACCAAGTCGTCATCACTGCAGGCGACAATATTATGCCCTATGTGGTGGTCAAGGAAGAAGGTAAGACGTTGAATATCTATATCAAAGGGTGGCACTCTAACCGCGGGGGCGAGTTGAAGGTTATTCTGCCTTACAACGCCGCGCTGACTAAAGTCGACCTGTCGGGTGCCTCCGATTTCCATAGCACCTTTGGTCTCAAAGGCACAGAGGTGGATGTGGACCTTTCGGGTTCCTCCGATTTCTTTTGCGACATCGAGGCCGACAAAGCAGACCTTGATCTCACTGGAGCATCGTCCATCGGTGGGCGGGTGATGGCCACAACGCTCGATCTTGATATGAGTGGTTCGTCCGACGCCACACTTGAGGGGACGGTGGGAACCTTTTTCATGGACCTTTCGGGAGCAAGCATTCTCGAAAAGAAGATTGTCAATAACCGTTATTCTCTTGTCTGCGACCGTTGCTCAGGCTCCCTTTCGGGCTCCAGCGACGCCTATATCCACAGCGACGGAAACATCAACGTAAGCCTTTCGGGTTCCAGCGACCTCTACTATACCGGCAACGCAACAACAAGAGGGAGCAGCACCACGGGCGGTTCCAGCATCACCCACGACCAGCTATAGGCACGTGCGGGGGAAAAGGTGAAATGCATTGCCTCCGATACTCTGGGGCACAAGAGGCGCATCCTGTTTGTTATTGCCCATTTACGGGATGTGGGGGACTACTTCCAATTATTTGAATGAAACATCTATCGTCTACACGCTTAGGGATGGGTTACTAGGATTGTGTGCCTCCGGCACACTTAAGCCCTCGTTACATAATTGTATAGCATAAAATATTGAGGTTGTATTGATTATCATTGTCTTGATTCCTCTTTCAGACATCGATGATATTTATTAGTAAACGTGTGATTGATAGAGTTGAATGGATTTGTCTACATGCATCTCTGCGTAAGTCAGAAAAGTTTTGTATATTTGCAGGCTAAATAATAATGCTCACCATGATTGTAAGAATTTGCGAAATGGAACGTTGTATGGACCAGGCATCGGCAGCAGTGAAACAGATGCAGTCGGCTCTGGATGCCTTTCGGCAGGCACAGGACAGCATCGCCCTCCTGTCGGCCTATCTGGACAGCGACGAATGGCGTCAGGATTTGAAGGCCGACGAGAACGGTTTGCTGCCTCCCGACCTGAAGAGGGGCGTCCTCAGCGAGGACGGAATATGGAATCTGCTGGACGACTACCGCGAAGTGGCCCTGCAGATGAATGAATTGTCCCAAACCATTATAGACAATAAGTAAATCACGAATATGAATTCTACCTCTTTTTCTTTCTCACGACCCTTTCTGGCAGGACTTCTGTTGTCCGCCCTGCTGCTGACGGCTTGCCCGGTGTCGGGCCAGGAGAGCGACTCCCTCCCGCATCCGCTCTCGTTGTCGGGCTATGGACTATACGACTTCCACTATGCCACAGGCTCCATTGGCGGTGCCGCCCTCATGCTCGACTGGCAGGTCGGCCCCACCTATGCGCTCGGTGTCGGGGTGGAGTATGCGGGCCACAACCGCATTTCGGCCAACGTGGTGGGGATGGCCCGCCTTGCTGGCTCACCTCAAGGGAAAAGGCTTTGCCTCGAAAACCGTTATCTTTGGCGTCATTTCCCAGCCTTGGGCAAACAGGAGTTCACGGGTGCCCTGCTGTTGGGGGGCTATCTGGGGCACGCCCGTCTGCATCTCGGTCTCTGCAACCGCTATATGGCCGAGCTGGTGCAGCGCAGCAATGGTGGCATGGGCACAGTGTTCGAACCGATGAACGTGATGTTCGCCGCCGAGGCTTGGCTGCATAATCCCGACTGCGTGGGGCCGCGAGCCCGCCAGTGGAACGTGGGCGTATGTTGGAGCAACTACAACGATTTTGTTATCGAACGTGTGGCCAACTGGTTTTTCAGCCTCAAAGGCCTCTATCGGATTGATAGCGACTGGGGCGTTATTGCCGAAGTGGGCATCCATCCGGTCGGCTCGCTCAACCTCACGGCCTCCTACGACGGCTGGTTTTGCCATATCGGAGCCAAGTACAGACTATAGTGGACTTCATTCCGAAAGGTTGAGAAATGATAAAACGCCATACCGTACCCGATGGGGCGTGTGGCGATAGCCAAAAGATAGACAGATGCGTCCCGCAGGGACGCGACAACAGATAACAACTTATTGGACACCCGTCCAAAACAAAGAAAACTATCAGTTATGAAGATATATCGCATATTGGTCATTCTTGCATCGGTGCTGATTGTCGCATCGTGCAACCGCCTTGATGTTCAGGGCATGTTTTTCTCCAGCGGCACACACACCGAGGACCGCGTGGCCCAGTGGCTCGAATGGGACGACCTTCACGGCCAACCCGTCATCACCGGTGCCCCCGACAACTACAATGTATACGTCTGCTCCGATATCCATCTCACCGATTCGGTGGGACGGGTGCAGCGTTTCCTGCAAGCCGAGTATGCTGACCCCTCCGGCCTGTTCTCCATCATCAATGGCGACCTCACCAACGAGAGCGGTCCGCGACCCTTCCGGCTGCTCGACAGCCTGCTGCATCTGCCCACAGCCGCCGACACCTGTTTTGTCTGCATCGGCAATCACGACATCTATTTCGACTGCCAGCAATACTACCAGCAGTATTTCCACACGTCCACCTATACCGTTACGGTACAAACCGTAGGGGGAGCCCGCGACCTCTTCATCTTCCTCGATAGCGGCAACGCCACCCACGGCCGCCGCCAGCTCCAGTGGCTCAAGGAGGTGCTGCAACACCGCTCCGACTACCGCCACGTGGTGGTCAATACCCACACCTGCCTCTTCCGAACCAGCTATAACTATAGCACCACCCCCGCCGCCAATCTGCCCCAAGAGGAATACTACGAGCTTCTCGACCTGATGGAACGCAACAATGTAAGTCTCTTCCTGATGGGCCATTTCCACCACAAGGAGCAGCATGTTATAGGCAATGTGCCCTATGTGATGACCGACAATCTGAACGAAACACACGACACACCATCCTATCTTGTCGTTTCCCTCTCCGACGATGTAGACTACCGTTACCGCGACCTGCAATAGTCCTGTTGCATCCCATTGCCCGTCCCATGCATACTATGGGACAGCGTGAGCTTTAACCCCAATGACCGATTGGGGTTTATTTACCTCTCGCCGATTGATGATAATATCAGGGATTCCCAAGGGAATATCATTACGTCGATGCAGAAAATGGAGGATAGTACAACATTTGAAAATGCCTATGTGAGAACCACCAATTGGGGTCTTGTAAGGATTCTCGAAATCAAATACACTTACGAAACAGAAGACCAACAGCGGAACTTCATCATCGATGCTGGAGATTTTGTAAAGGCCATTCTTAAGGATGCTTTTGACGATAATCCGGGTATCAGGATAATGTGTCAATTGCCTTAAATACTTCTTCTATCTTTGACACGATGCGGAGTTGCTCTTGGTATGGTGGAATTGGCAAACATTATTTTCGAAGCTTTTGTAGACATGTTCTAACTCTAGTTACACCTTGCACATTCTCATATACTTGTTCCATAAACATGTGAGAATTAATTGTATATAAGATATATCTACAGTCAATATTGTCCACAATATGGAATTTTACCGCTTCGGAAGATAAAACATATTTCTGCTCAATATTTGAATGGCGAGGTCGAGTATCTTCTGGCGTAGTTTCTTTGTGTCCATAAACAACCAATTTTAACTTGGTCACTTTTCTTGATTAGTGACTAAGTTAATTATTTACTATTTCCCAATGACCGCCTTTGTCGCCTCCAATACGTCGGACGAACCCTTGTTCTTGGAGTTGTTTGATATGTTTATCTATGCCACGAGGGTGTAACTTTAGCTGTTCCGCTATTTGTGGTATTGTAACAGTAGAATCATTAGCCATTATCTCTACTATCTTTTTCTTTGTACCTTTCAACGTACTTTTCAACGTACTTTTCCCCGTAGTTTCTTGAGTGCCATCTTGAGTGCCATCTTGGGTGCCACCTTGAGTATCACTTTGGGTATCACCTTTGGGGACATCTTTGGGGACATCTTCGATTTCTGGTTCATCGTAAGACGCATAGATTGTAGTTTGGAATTGAGTCGGTGTCGATTTGAACATAGGCTTCAGTTCGTCTTTGTATCCATTCAGTGCCTTTGTCTCATTGCATATGCGGGTAAGGCCGCTGCCTCGCTTCTCCATATAGTCCAACTGAGCCATTACATTGGCAAGTATGGGATTACGACGCTCGGAGGACACATCTGCAATATCCAGATTCTGTATCAGCATGCCGTTATACATACAATTTTACATTATGTCAACAACCCATTTGCCTTCTTTTTTCCCACCTTCTCGTCTTAACAGTCCCAGTTCTTGAAGTCTCCCAATATTGGAGATGGTGCCTCCTTCGGTTATTCTATTGTCAGACGAAATAAAGTCATTGCGTGTTGCTTTGGGGTTAAGTGCAAAGAAAACAAGTGTCTTCATCTGCAAGTCTGTTATGGTTATTCCACGTTCTTCTAGTCTTTTTTGTATGGCTTTTTGTATGCTTGTAGCATCCTTTTGTATGGTGTCTTGTTTGGTTTCATGGGTCTTTTCTACTAACACATTTACGCATTTACGCATTCCCACATTCAAAAGGATTCACACATTCACGAATTCCCACATTTTTAATTTATCAACATCAGACAAGTCCCAGATAATTTCAATTTTCAATTTTCACCTTTCAATTTAACCATCTCTATTTCGGGTGCAAAGATACGATTTTTATTTTAGTTACACATTCAAATCTATTGTACTAACGTATTCACACATTCAAAAAGATTCCCACATTGACGAGTTAACGAATTAACACATTCAACTAATCTCTATTTCGGGTACAAAGATACAATTTTTTTAGTTGCACATTCATGCAATCAATTGTTTAAAATTTACATATTCACACATTATCGTAATTACACATTCAATAATCTCTATCTCGGTGAACATAAATGTTTTTTATAGTGATAGGGAATTCAATAATTGGTCAATGCCATGTTCAATCACCTTTTCTTGTGCAATTCTGCCTATCGTTTTTAAAGCCCTGAGAGAACGCTTTAACAAAATCTTTGACGGGGATTCTTTGTGTAACTCTTCTTTTATTGCAATTATTTCTTCAGCTATATCATTCTTATCAGCTTCATCTTCAACTTTGATTTTATTTATTTCGTCTATGATAAATTGGATTTTCTCCTTTATGTCTTGAGGTAATGAATACACTGTTGCATCTCCTCCTATATTATTACTATTATAAGCCTCAATGTTACCGTTCCCAAGATGAACATTTGTAGCATAAATATTATTGATTATGCTCTGCCTTTCTTGTATGTCAATTCTATCAAAATCAACTTCGCAATTAAATAGCTTTTCATTAATATCCATTAGCATATCAATTAGTTTTGCTTTACTAATTTCAATCACCCTTTGAAAGTCCTGTTTTGAGTATTCTAAATATGACTCTGTAATCTGGGCATATCCAATTACTTTTTGAACAATGCAGAGAGTATGTGGATTAACGCTATATTTGATATTGTCTTTTGATATTTTAATGGCTTGTGCAATCAAACTAATGGAATCTCTTAGATTCAATCGCATGGTTTTTTCATATGTATCAACTCCTTGATTGATAATAGGCACAGGAACCCTTGTACATATCATTGTTGGAGTTGTATATGATGCAATTAAGTGAGCAGCCCTAAGTTGCCTATACTCAGGGATGTCTGCCTCCTCAGGATAGCCATAGATATACTCTTGATTAACCCAATTTGTAAGGTTGTCATTTCCTAACAACCTAGAAAATACCTGTAGTTTGTTTGAAAGTAGAGAGACATCTATTCCATTTGCGAGATCTACAATTAAATCTTCTAATATTTTCTGAATATTCATATTGTTTCTTTGTAAATCACCTCACCAATTTTAAAATAGGAGTTACAAAAACATAAGGAAGAAGGTTTTATTAAAACACCTTCTCAATCTAAACAGCAGTAAATTTGTCTTCATATACAACACCATACTGCTCGTATTGATGAGCTATCTCTTTATGGATTCTTTCATCCTTTGAAATGCCAAGTACATATGCCAATACATTGCGTTGTAGTGTTAAGGCTTTGTTTTCCATTTTTCCATGCCAGATTATATTTTTGCAGTATTTCCCATTTAAGTTCAGGTCTACTTTATGGATTTTCTTGGATAATTGGCCTAGTTGTTGTTTTTCCCGAAAAACCGTATACAGTGTTGCAAATAACTGCTGGCCAACAGGCCTTAAAATTAGACTTCCTCCCGTCGCTCTATTTCTATTAAACAAGTCTCCATTTTCAAATCTGAGTAGTTCTCCTTTTATTGAATTTTCAATCTGTGGAAAAATGGAAAAAAGATAATCCCAAAACTCAATGCACTCTTTGAAATATTCTTCAAGTAGATTGTTGTTTGGCCGTTGGGTAGGGTCAATTTTTCTCCATTGCAATACAGTCTTATTGACTCGATTAATTGTAACCAAGGTAGTGAAGCTAATGTTATCTGCAATTGGAATATTTGCAGTATTGGATTTAGATATAGCATTTGGCATCTTAAAAATAAAATGTTCTTCCACCAAACGTCGTGTAATAATAGCGGAGGCATCATCTTCGTCCAAAACTATCAGCTCAGCTTCTTTGGGTTTTTGTGCATATTTGTTCAAAACTGTGAATAACCGACGAGTTCTCTCTTTTGCCGATTGATTGTGTACGACAAAGATTAGAGGAACTTCCTCACTTCCAATAGATGGGTCCTTTTTATAGGCTGCCTGAAATCCTTTTACACGATGTTGTCCATCTAGTGCAAAAATAACCTCCTCCCCAGAAAGTGACAAAATACCTAGTTTATTCTGAATGAAACAAGAACTTTCGGGGTCTATCTCGCCCTCTTCTATTTTAAAATGAGATTCTATATCAAAATCTGACCATATTGGATTACCTCCGTAAATGGCAACAATAATACTACTAAAGAAGTGCTCTTTGTTATTTAATAAATAGTCACATATTTTATTGACCCTTTTAGGGTCAATTTCTCTCTGTAGTATTTCATTTATTTTTTTTGAATATAATTCTTCAGATTGAGATACCGTTATTACTCGTTTAACGATATCTTCCACTGTCATAACCGAACTAAAAAAAGTCCAATCTCCGACAACACCTCTGAGACACGGAAGATGTAAATATGCTTTCATAATTATTTAATTATAAATACTTCTACTGTTTTTTGCTGATTTGGCTTTGAATTTGTTGTTCATGGGCGGATTAATATTATCAATAAGATTATCCTCAATATCCGTAATGTCTTTGTCTGTAAGGTTTAATTCATAAACATATACCCAGGTATGGTCTGGCCATAAATTTGTAAGCAACTGAATGTTTCTTCGGTGTTTCGTACTGCCAATACCTGATACATAATCATAAAAACGATTGTGAAATGTATTTGTTCCCGTCACTTCTCCCACATACATTAAATATCTTGTTTCTGGTAAAAAGGGGAAATTGGGTTCAACAAAGAATATGTATATTCCCTTTGTGTCAGGCAGATAATCTTGTATATGTTCATCAAACTTATATTTTTTTCCATTCTTGAATAAATGATTCAAATCTGGCCTTACAAATTGCCATCTTTTGGAATTAAGAACAAAGGTTTTTATATTAAAAATCTTTTCTGGATTCTGATTATTTAATTCTTGATATGTTAATGCTGGCATAATCAAATCAATTTAATTGTCCTTTTCTTTCCAGTATTGTACAACGTCAAAAACTGAAGTCCGAGAGTATTCTTTAATATTTGATATGGCTTGACCATTGCCAAGTTTCTCAAGATTACGAAGTGCAGTTGTCCCGTCTTTTTGAGTCAGACCTAAAAACTTATTAATGGCTTTTGTATTTGCCATATCATTAATTGGAAGAAGGAATGCAGTTTCGCATTCTTGTGAGAAGTCAAAGTTAGCGGTATTATATTCTGCAATTCCTTGCGACAAGAGGAATACTGATACACCATATGAACGCATTTTGCGCAGTACAACCTCTAGAATCTCCAATGATTTCTTTTCACGGAATAAATCATGTGCTTCATCAATCATCAAAACATATCGCATTTCTCGGAAATCACCATTCACATCTGTATTCCCCATATTTGAGAAAACGTTGAATATGTAGTTGATGATAAGGAACACTGAAGTGAAGCGAACGGTATTATCTAATTCACCAGACAAAGATAGGTAATAATTGTTGTTGAGGAATTTGCTGGGATTGTTCACCTTCGATGCGAATAGCTCATACTCGGTCAGACGGCTCATTATCTCGGTTAAGGTGTCAGGTTTGCCCTCATTCTCCTGAATAATATCATACACCTCTTTTAAAGAAGGGTAATCCCCACTTGTTTGGCGATTGAAAGCTTCCAGGACTGCATCTTTTAGGGTTTGTTGCTGCACCTTACCAATGTTGGAATATTTGGAAATAATGTCCACGAACTTGTTGATTCCAACAAGCTTATTTGTCTTGTTGATGTTGTCAATAAATGAAAGGGGATTAATGGGGAATGGCTCTTCTGGCGCATTAATGCATTTTGTTTGTGTTGCATTAAAGAAATCTGCCATTTTATCCCTATCTTCTTTGGATATTCCTTTAAAGTCGAGAAATAAGAAATTAACTTGTCCTTGTGTTTTTACTGTAAGTTGTCGTAAGAATTCTAAAGCAAATTGTGACTTTCCAGAACCAGACTTACCTGCTACTGCAATATGTTGGTTGTTGTATAGTTTCGTGTTATTAAAACAGAAACTAATAGATTCTCTTGTGGACGGATTATAACCAATTTTAATATCAATGGGTCCCGTAAAAGTGCTTTTTGAAATATGTTGGTTCTGGTTCCGGACTGCATCAAGTGAAACCGGAGCGTCCTCAATAGCGTCAATACCTTTACTTAGATTCTCTACAAGAAAATCAAAAAAAGTGTATTGGTGACGGTTGACGAAAAGATAATATATGTTTTCCAGACCATGGTCCACATGTAATTTCACATATTTTTGGATAAGGTCGCTATTCTTATTTATTCCATATGCTTGGCATACTAAGGCGATGTAATAGTCTTTATTGGCAGAGTCGAACAAAATACTATCTTTGTATTCCTTACCCTGAGAATCGTAAGAATTAAATTCTGATTGTGAGAATCGTTTACCCGAAGCAAGAGAATATGCCAATGCAATACGGGCAATAATATTTTCCTTTGCATTTCCAGGGAGTTTTTGCGTCAGATAAGATACAACTTCCTGATTCGATTTAGATGTTCTTATGTTGATTATCATAATTTAAGCAATTTCTTCTTTCCACTCGTGTTTGTTGACACTGTATCCGAGAACAAAAATGGCGGCTTGATTTGGACTTTTCAGAATAATGTCTTCATTCAAAACGATTGCATCTCCTTTAATAATCGCTTTCCCTTCTTGTATAAGTTGATTGCGTAATTCTTTGCATGTGGCACTTACACTCTGAGATATATCTTTTGCAATGCTGGAGCCTTTGCAGATAAGGAAGTTTCCACCATCATTATTCTCGATATAATGACCTATGGCGAATATATTTTTAGTTTTAGATTTGATAATATATCGCTGGAATTGATCTATTTTACCACCTTTATATCTTTCAAACAACTCATAGGGTTTAACCTCGACAAAATAAGAACCATCATGTTCGTGTTGAATGAGATATGCTTTATTTGTATATTCCTCAATTAAGGCGTATTCTTCTTCTGTCAATTCTTTTAACAGGAGTGGGAAGAATACGACTTGTTTTGATACTGAAGGATAGAATTTTGTAAGAATGTTCTTGCTATGGCTTGGATCCAGTTTTTGCATGGGACTGTCTATGAATACGGGAAAGTCCAGTTGCGTTTCCTCAACCAATGCTCCTAAAAGAGCAGATGCAAACAACTGCTTTTCTCCCATGGATAGATTTCCCTTATCAATCTTCTTGTTGTGAATATCATATAAATTAATATCCACATCTTCTCCATTTCCTTGAATGTCCACAATCACTTTGTCCACGAAATCTGATTTGTGCATAAAGGACTTTAGTTTTTCCTCCAACTTCTTCTCAAGGGCTTTTTTCTTTTCAGCCTTAAATTTTTGTAAGAACTTCTGTATGGTATGAATCAATTTTGTTGCCTCATCATCAACAGCTTTATTTTTGGCAGACACATCAATTTTTTTCGATAATATTTCTTTACGTTGTTTATCTGCTTTTATATCTTCTTTGATTTTATCCTTCCGTTCAATAAGCTGCCCTATTTCTTGTGAAATTTGGTTTATTTGTCTATATATCTCGTCTTTTTTCTGCCGAAGCTCCTGGATGTACTCACTTTCAGCGTTCTTTTCCGCCTCTCGTATCTCCTTTTCTATCTTGAACAGTTCGGCCTTTGCTGTAGAATATTTGTGTGATAATGTCTCAAATGAGGACTTGCTTTCCTTAACCTTAGCGATCAGATTAAAGAAATCATCACACTGTATTTCCGTAAAATCATGTAGTGTTTGAAATCCCTCAAATTTTTCTGCATCAAAGTTGTTATAGAAATGTTTGAGGATTAGTCTTTTTATCTCTTCTTCATAGAAGTTTCGTATCTTAATATCAATTGCCCCTTTATAATGACTCCTTGCCTGGTCCAATTCGTTAAGTATATAGTCTGTTTTTTCTTCGACACCTTCAAGTTGTAGTTTATTCTGTTTGTATGCTTTTTCTTGTTTCAGCTGTTCTGCTACCGAAGAGACGATATTTCCAGCTAAACCAAATGGGATATAGTTGTAAAGGTCTTTAAGTGCTTCTTGCGCATCATCAACCTCCTTTTGATATTTGTCTCGTTTATCCTCCAGCTCATGCAACCTTTCTGCACTCATTAAATCTCCTTCACGTATTAATTTTTCTTGCAATTGGTTGAAGTCATCTTTATGTTGAGCTCTGTTCTCTTCGTTTTTTGAGATTTGTTCTTCAATATCAAGAATGGACTCCTCTGCTTTTTCTATCTTTGCGGTTAAGTCAATGAAGTTTTGTTTGTCTTGGGGTTGTGCAGATTCTTTTCGGTATTCATCCTGTAAACGTTCCAGTTCTTTTTTGAGGGTGTCGTATTTCTGAATACCGAGCACTTGTGAATATGCTTTACTTAATTCTCTACGCTGTTCTGGTGTATTGATTTCCGCAAAAGAGACTATCTTTTCGGCATCAAAGAAAAAGAACTTTGCAATTTCTATTGGTAGAATATAGTCGCGAATAAAGAATTCTTCTTCTTGACGGTCAGAAAACAAATCGCTTTCCCTCCCATCAATAAGAATGTTTAATTCGTCGTCATTGCTTGTCACACTATCATAAGAGCGAACGATTGTTATTTCCGTACAAGTTGTATCGGGAATTTCAACATCCGTAAATGTAACAGCAACCGAGAATTTTGTTTCTCCCTGCCGGTGTGCTTCAATATTTAGACTGTTACCTATATAACGACCATATCCGCCTTTTTCTGTAATCTCTTTTTTGTACAGGTCATCAACATTTTCCATTTGACGTCCGTACAAACACCACACAAGTGACATTAGAAATGTCGTTTTGCCAAATCCGTTGTGACCGCTAACAATGATAATATTTCGATCCCCAGAAGGGGTAAGGTCTATTTTGTTCACCCCTTTGTAAATGCGGAAATTGTTAAGTTCTATGCTTTTTATTATCATTTTTTCTTGTTTATGAATTCCTTAAGTCTTATTTCTATTTCATTGGGCAAACCATGACGCCGTTTCATCAAAGATTTGCTTTTTTGAAGTAGAAGCAACTGTTCGATAAGTTCTCCTTCTTCTGGATTGTCTTTACATACTTCTCGCATCAAATCTGCTTCAAGTTTGTTTTTGCTATTCTCCTCCATAACAAGAGATGTTTTATAAATTGAGTTATATATTTCTGAAACTGAATAACCAAAATTAAAATCACGATACCAATTAACCTGGATGGCAATTAATTCTTGGTCTGAAATTAGTTTTATATTGGAATCATATTCTTGAAGTTTTTTCTGCACTTGCAAAAGCCTTTTCAGCATAGATGCTCTATAGCTGAAAATATATGGTCCCATATCATTTACAGCCGGACGTCCATCTCGGCGAAATGGCATACGATTAGCCACAATATTACGCTCTTTGTCTAGTTGCATTCTAAAATCATAAAGAGGCTGCATCCATTCTCGACCATTCTGAATAAGTGAGAGCATTGACTTATCCTCTTTTACGACAGTACACACCCAACAACCAAAACGACTTTGGCCGCAAGAACCATGGCTTTTATCGGTTACAACTGTTGGACATTCGTAATCATCAGCACTAGCATCAAGATAAATATTGAACAGGATAGAGTTATCAAATCCCCATGGCGAGGGAATTGCATTAATGATGTACCATACCTCCTCAAGCATTAACTCTTTGATTGGAGCATAAACCCATGTGTTTTGCAGAAGAGTGTGGTGTGTGAGTCGTTCTCCATGTCTTTCGTGTTTCTTTATTGAACGGGCACGGGTAGCACTCTCTGCTTTGCGTGTACCAATAAGAATGATAGCCTCTCCACATTCATTAACTTGCTCTGTGATAAAACGTGCTGTGGGTTTTATTTTCATTTTTTCTGTACACCACCGGAATGCCGTATTGGGCACAGGATAACCTTTGCCAATTACATTTACCCAAAAAGAATCCTCAAGCCGGGGAATTGTTTTTCTTACTATGATTGGTAAGTCTTGCTCCATTGCAGCATGTTCAATTCTTTCAAGCACATCATCTACATACGATGAAATGATTGGGTTTTCGACCAGCGTGTCATTACAAACCACATAAATGGGTCTTCGTAATTGAAATGGAGCGGGTGTCGTCTCTTTGATTTTATTTAGTGCCAGCCATACCAAGGTGAGTAATACGGTAGAATCTTTTCCTCCACTGAACCCAATTATCCAGGGGCGGTAAGTGTCATCAGCATACAAATACTGATCTTGGATTTCGTCTATTATGTATTGTATCCTACTGTTCATTAATATTACCAAACGTATATTACGTTATTTTTTAAATTACAAAGATACGAAGAAAAACCGATACTGCCAAATTAATTTGTTCGCGGGTGTAAATATATAAAAAGTGTGAATGAAAATCAGATTCACCAGGGTGCAAAAGGACTGCCGAGAGACCGCTGAAGAATCGCCGAATGGCCGCTGGGTAATTGCTCTGGAAATGAGCGTTTTGTGATTAATTTTGCACCTTATTGCATTCGGTTGGTTTTCAATGGGTTAGTATTATCGCAAAGAGGGCATGAAGAATGGGAACCACCATGGGACCGCCAAGAGGTCACCGAGGGATGTCCAACGGATAGCGCTGCGCTATTTTTACCTCCAAATATTCTTACTATGTGCCTTATGGTCATTTTTCTTTATCCTACTATGGGCATATCTAATTGGTCAACGAGTCGTTGACTTTTTTCAAAATTATTGGTTAGGGCAGTATCTTGCTGACTATTTTCACCAGCTTGTTGTACAATTCCATTTGTTTAGCCTTTCTTTTAAACTGCGAAGATATGATTTTTTCTGAATTGGCAATATGCTGTTTCGCAAGGGGTGGGGGGATGTTATATATGGAAGGTGCCGAGGTGGAGGCTGGGGCTGGATTGGTCGGGGCGGACTTGGGATTTGAAACCCGAGGCGCGGTGGTAGCTGGTGGCCTGGAACCAGGCATAAACGTGCATGTCGGCTTGGGGCAGCTCGTCGGGGAGCTCGAAGGTGCACTGGGAGCAATGGTCGCGCATGGGGCCGCGATAGAGCATCAGCGCCGGTAGGTCGGGCAGATAGACGGCCACGATGAGCTGGTCGTCGGGGACGGCATCCGGATGGCTTAATCCCTTGTCGGGACAGGCGATATGCAGCGTGTTGCCTTCAACTTCGGCAGTCATGCCATAGGGGATATGCCGCGGCCCGTTGGCCAACAAAAGCCGTTCGGGACAGAGCTCCCACAAGGTGGCCTCTTCGTTCCATCGCAGGGAGCCATTGTCCCAGTTGGCTTTGACGAAGGCATTGCGTGGAGTCATGGCCTTTGAGGCTTCGGCGACACGGGCGAAGCCGAGGTTGACGGCCTCGGCCAAATGGGCCGAGAGGCGGTTGGCGTAGGCCAGCTTGGCACGGTGCATCTGCTGCGCAGGTGTGCGCGGGTTGGTAGGACGGTAGGGGTCCTTCTTGATCTGTTGGCCATTGAGCACCACATATATCTTGTCGCCACGCCTGCCGTGCTCCATTCCATTGGCATCAATCTTTGACATAGGCTTGTTGTATGTTTGTTATATGCTTGCTATGTGCTTATTGTATGCTAGCTATGTGCTAGTTAGGTGCTAGTTGGGTGCTCGTTAGGTGCTAGTTAGGTGCTTGATAGGTGCTTGATAGGTGCTTGTTAGGTGCTTGTTAGGTGCTAGTTATCACGTAGCGTCCCTATATTTACCCTAGAATTACCCTATAGTTTCCCTAGAATCACCCTAGTGTTTAGATGTAACGTGGCTTCATGGATATTATTATCTTTAGATAATAATATATATTCTTGTCGGGTTGCCGATGGATGGAGTGGGTGGGCACGACATGGAGAATGACGATATTTTTTATCGCGATGCCGCCGTGGTGTGCCGCCGGCTCGGCCGACAGGGGGGCGTTGGCCTATGGGTTGAGAAACAGAAAAACTGCCATTGTCTCTGGATGGCTTGTGCTATGTGTTGATTTTCAGGTGGTACGCTATTCGGAAATGGAGGCACCTAGAACCCACGAAGAAGGGAGAAAGAATGCGTGAATGTGGGAATTTGTGAATGTGTTAATCTGAATACGTATTAATAATACACTTTTGTATTTATTGTGAAAATATTGGTGCTTTTTGTGAAATATGTATATGAAAAAACGGTTGTAATTTTGCAACATCGAACGGAATGAATGATAATTGAGTAATAAACAATAATACAGATACTTATGCAAGAAATAATTGTTGATCCGAGACTCACAACTGCCGAAGAACAAGCCGAGGGCGTGCGTCAGGCACAGGCACTTTTCAAGTTGAACCACACGATGCCCTATACCGACGAGTACAACTCAGTGGTGAAGGAGCTCTTCGGCGACGCCTTCTGCGACGGTGGTTCCATCATGCCCGGTTTGACGGGTGTGTGCTTCGACCGCGTGAAGATTGGCAAGGGGGTGATGATTATGAACAACTGCCTGATGATGGCACGCGGTGGCATCACCATCGACGACGGCGCCATGATCGCCGCCAACGCCCAGCTGATCAGCAACAACCACGACCTGCACGACCGTATGATACTTACCTGCAAGCCCGTACATATCGGCAAGAATGCCTGGGTGGGCGCCGGTGCCACCATCCTGCCAGGCGTGACGGTGGGCGACAACGCCGTGGTGGCCGCCGGAGCGGTAGTGACTAAGGATGTGGCCCCAAATACCATCGTGGGTGGCAATCCCGCGAAGTTTATCAAAGAAATTCCCGAAAAACAATAACCAATTATCAATACATTATGGAATACACCAAATTATCCAATGGCGTCGAGATGCCTCTGCTGGGTTACGGCGTCTTTCAAGTGTCGCCCGCCGAGTGCGAGCGTTGTGTCAGCGATGCGCTGAGTGTGGGCTACCGGTTGATAGACACAGCACAAGCGTATGCCAACGAAGAGGGTGTGGGCAATGCCTGGCGCAAAAGTGGCCTGAAACGCGAGGAGCTTTTCCTCGTGACAAAGGTGTGGATTGCGAACAACGGAGAGGAAAAATCGGCCAAGAGCATCGACGAGAGCCTGCGCAAGTTGCAGACGGATTACATCGACCTGCTGCTCATCCATCAGGCCTAC
>JAEEGI010007431.1_pt1 | contig 24548 bp, 25 predicted proteins | sample 8958751 | NCBI WGS metagenome assembly JAEEGI01 (sample SAMN16246545, study PRJNA631951) | gut metagenome | biome: gut microbiome; feature: rumen; material: KS-attached | host: Bos | place: Iran: Karaj | collected 2018-10
CGACTTTGACCTGGGTGGAAATGCCCGCGTGGTCGACGCCGGGCAGCCACAGGGCGGAATAGCCCTGCATGCGCTTGTAGCGCGTGAGGATGTCCTGCAGCGTCGCGTCGAGGGCGTGGCCCATGTGGAGCTGGCCCGTGACGTTGGGAGGCGGCATGACGATCGAGAACGGCTCCTTCGCGGGATCGATCTCTCCCTTGAAGTATCCGCCCTTCATCCAAAGGTCGTATATTTTGCTTTCGACCGCTTTCGGGTCGTAGGTTTTCGGCAGTTCTTTCATTGAATTCTCCAATCCTTTCGTTATTGTCTTCTCACCGGAAGCAACGCAACGGATCGGAGATCAGCGCCGGATGCTGCGGCTCTGTGCTCCATACTTATCGCCTCCTGTCAAAATCAAAACGCCCCGAGGCCGGAAGACCTCAGGGCGATAGAATACCGCGGTACCACCTGAATTCCGCTTTTTGTGAAAAGCGGCGCTCATGCTCCGGTAACGGGGAGGACCGTCCGCCGCTACTCCAGTTCACGGCAGATGCTCCGGGCCGACCTTCAACGCAGCCGATAGCGGGATCTTTCACCGGACGATCCCTCTCTGTGGCTTCGGGAGTGCGTTTACTCCTGCCCTTCTTTGCATTTCCAGGAAATTATAGAATAAGTTTAGCTGTTTGTCAAGCGCTCACGAGCCGTTTGAGGCCGGCGACGTCGGTCACGCCGACGGTGCGCGCGATCTCCTTGCCGTCGCGGAAGGCGATGAGCGTCGGGATGCTGAAAATGTTGAAGCGCGCGGCGATGCCCGGCTCCTCGTCCACGTCGACCTTGCCGACCTTGACCTGATCGCCCATTTCCTCCGCGAATGCCTCGAGGATCGGGGCCTGCATGCGGCAGGGGCCGCACCATGTCGCCCAGAAATCGACGAGCGTGACGCCCGAGGCGACGGTTTTATCGAAGCTTGCGCTGTTGAGATGTTCTGCTGCCATGTTATTGCTCTCCTTTTTCTATTTGTTTTTCTTATCGATATACTCGCAGGCGGAGAGCGCCGCGACGTTCCCCTCTCCCGCAGCCTTGGCCAGCTGATAGGGCTTGCCCGTGCAGTCGCCCGCGGCGAAGACGCCGGGGACGCTCGTGCGCATCATGCGGTCCGTCACGATGCCGCCGTTCTCGTACGCGAGTCCCGGCACGAGCCTGGTGACGGAGACCGTGTCCTTGATGACGAACACGCCGTCGACCTTGTGCTCCTCGCCGCCGGCGACGAGCGTGTCGGCCTTCATGCCGCCGCGGATCTCGTAGCGCGCGGTCTGCGGGAAGCGCAGGACCGTGCAGCCGATGCTCTCGAGGAAATCGGCGTCGCGCGCGGCCTCCTCGCCTCCGCCGACGACGGCGACGGTCTTGCCGCGGTAGAGCATCCCGTCGCAGGTGGCGCAGTAGCTGACGCCGCGGCCGAGGAACTCGCCTTCGCCGGGATAGAGCTTTTCGCGCGTGATGCCCGCCGCGAGGATGACGGCGGCGCAGCCGCAGAACTCGCTCCCGACGGCGACGCCGAAGCCCGCGCCGATCGGCGTGACGCTCAAGGCCCGGCCGCGGACGAGCTCGGCCCCGCTTTCCGCAAGCTGGGCGGAGAGGACGGCGCAGATCTCTTTCCCGCTCGCCGCCGGGATACCGGGATAATTGGCGATCCTCTCGGCCTTGTACAGGCTGCTGGTCTCCTCGCCGTTTGCGATCACGGCAACGGATTTGCCGCGGCTGCGGCAGCTCAGCGCCGCGCTGACGCCGGCGATGCCGCCGCCGATGATCACGACGTCGTATGATGCTTGCATGCCATCACATCCTTACAAGGGCAAGTCTATCACATTTTTATTGTAATTACTACCACAATCGGTTATAATAGCAAAGAATTTACAATTAGGAGATCATTCCGAATGGACGAGACCAGAAATTTTATCGAGGAATTTGTCAAAGAGGATCTGCAGGAGGGCCATCGCTGCTACGGCATGCAGGTACATACCCGTTTCCCGCCCGAGCCGAACGGTTATCTGCACATCGGCCACTGCAAGGCTCTGACGATCGACTTTTCGACGGCGGAGCGCTTCGGCGGCATCTGCAACCTCCGGATGGACGATACCAACCCGGCCAAGGAGGACACCGAATACGTCGACGCGATCCAGGAGGACATCCACTGGCTCGGCTTCGACTGGGGCGACCGCTTCTTCTACGGCTCGGATTACTTTGAGCAGACCTATGAGTACGCGCTCGAGCTGATCCGCAAGGGTCTGGCCTACGTCTGCGAGCTCACGCCGGAGCAGTTCCGCGAATACCGCGGCGACACGACGCATCCCGCCGTCAGCCCCTGGCGCGACAGGCCCGTCGAGGAGAGCCTCGATCTGTTCGAGCGGATGAAGAACGGTGAATTTGAAGAGGGCCGCTACACGCTGCGCGCGAAGATCGACCTTGCCAGCGGCAACTTCAATATGCGCGACCCGGTGCTCTACCGCATCCGCTACATCGAGCATCACCGCCAGGGCACGAAATGGTGCATCTTCCCGATGTACGACTTCGCCCACCCGATCCAGGATGCGCTCGAGGGCATCACGCACTCGCTCTGCTCGCTGGAGTACGAGGCGCACCGTCCGCTGTACGACTGGGTCGTGTCCAACGTCTCCATCCCCGGCATCAAACCGCGTCAGATCGAGTTTGCCCGTCTGGGTATCAATTATACCGTGATGTCCAAGCGCAAGCTGCGCCAGCTCGTCGAGGAGGGACGCGTCGCGGGCTGGGACGATCCCCGCATGCCGACGCTCTGCGGTCTGCGCCGCCGCGGCTATACCTCGCGCTCGATCCGGACCTTCTGTGAAAAAATCGGCGTGTCGAAGGTGGACTCCACCGTGGACTGGGCGCTGCTGGAGAGCTGCCTGCGCGACGATCTCAACGAGAACGCGCGCCGCGTGATGGCCGTGCTCGACCCCGTGAAGCTGACCGTCACCAACTATCCCGAGGGGCAGCGCGAATACCTTACGGTCGAGAACAATCCCCTCCGCCCCGAGGACGGCACGCGCGAGATCAGCTTTTCGCGCGAGCTGTATATCGAGCGGGAGGACTTCATGGAGGTCCCCGCGCCGAAATACAAGCGCATGTACCCCGGCTTCGAGGTCCGTCTCAAGGGCGCGTATCTCGTCACCTGCACGGGCTGCCGCAAGGACGAAACCGGCAAGGTCGCCGAGATCTTCTGCGAATACGACCCGGAGAGCCGCGGCGGCGATCCCGCCGACGGACGCAAGGTCAAGGGCGCGACGATCCACTGGGTCGACGCCGGCAACTGCGCCGAGGCGGAGGTCCGGATCTACGACTATCTTTTCTCGGATCCGGAGCCCGACGGACCGGACAAGAATTTCCTCGACAATCTCAATCCCGACAGCCTGCGCGTTCTGACCGGCTGCAAGGTCGAAGAATGCCTCGCCGAGCTGCCGATGCCCGAGCGCGGGAAGAACTCCGAGAGCTTCCAATTCATGCGGCAGGGCTATTTCTGCCTCGACAACAGGGACGCGAGACCCGATCATCTGGTTTTCAACCGCGCCGTCGCGCTCAAGGACAGCTTCAGAAAATGAACTTCTGATCAAAAAAGAACAGACGGAGAAAGGAAAACCCTTTCTCCGCCTGTTTTTTTACGATCAGTAAGGCAGACCGGATTGCGCCTGCTCAAAGCTGTTCTCGAAGATCTGCATCAGCTCGTCCATGCTGCCGGTCGCCGCCGCAATGCCGAAGGTGAGCGCCAGGAGGATCAGCACGATCAGCAGCGCGCACCAGTAGGAGCGCGTATAGTTCCGGCGGTTGAGGTTGTCTTTGCGGAAGCTGTTGACGATCAGGAAGATAAAGCCGACGATCGGGATCGAATACACCAGGCTCCAGCCGATATAGGCCCAGGGGCCGAGCGGCTTGTACTCCTTCGGGATAACGATCGCGGCGGGAGCCGCAGCTCTCTTGGAAATGCCGAGATTGGCTCCGCAGGATTCGCAGAACGCCGTGCCTTCCTTGACAGGCGCACCGCAGACGGGACAATTCATAAAGCTCCTCCTCAAAAATGTTTTATTATGACTTTTTCAAACGCTGGATCCGTTCCGCCGGCCGGGAGCGCCGCGGGACTCAGAAGCCCAGCAGCGCGCGCAGCGGGAAGTACAGGATCGGCAGAAAAATGCCCGGCAGCATATCTCCGATCCTGATATGCTTTTCCGATATGCCCATCAGGTTGATCGCCATGCCGATGAAAAGCGTTCCGCCGACGGCCGACATCTCCGTGACGACCTCCGCGGTCAGCACCGGCGCGGCCTGCGCCGCAAGCAGCGCGATCCCGCCCTGGATGAGAAGTACCGAGACGGCCGAGAGCAGCACCCCCGGGCCGAGCGCGGCGGCGAAAACAAGCGCGCTCATGAAGTCCATGATGCTCTTGGCGATGAGGATATCGTAGTTCTGGTTCAGTCCCGCCTCGATCGAGCCGATAACGGTCATCGTTCCGATGCAGAAAAGCATCGTTGTGGACATGAAAGCCTCGGCAAAGGGGCCCTGGCCCAGTTTTGTCCCCTTGAGCCGCGCGGTGATCCGGTCGGCTGCGCCGTTCATTCGCTCGTCGAGCCGGAGCGCGGTGCCGACGATCGTCCCGAGGACAAGACAGACCATCACGATCAGGATATTGCTTGTCCCGATCGCGCTTTGTATGCCGATCACCATCGTGCACAGGGCAATGGCCATCATGATCCCCTGCGTGAAGCGCTCCTTGATCCGGCTGCCGAAGAGCAGGCCGAGCGAAGCGCCGAGCAGGACGGCGGCAACGTTGATGAATACTGCGAGCATTTTCCCACATCCCTGCGGTTTTTTGTTATCATATCACGCGGCGTGGGCGAATGCAAGGGCGCGGACGCTTTGCTTTTTTGCGCTTTTCTGTTATAATCCGATCAGCGTTATCATAAAAGGAGATTCTGTGATGCTCGGGATCGTATGGTTTCTCGCCTTTCAGGGCGCAGCGGTCGCGCTGCTTTGTCGGCGCGGCCGGGTCGGCGGCGCGGCGGAGCGGCTTTGGCTCGGCAGCGTGTGCGGCAGCGTGCTCTCGATCTGGCTGCCGATCCCCTTCGCCTTTCTCCTCGGCTTCACGGTCGGGGCGCATCTCTGCGCCGCCGCGGCCGGCGCGCTGCTGATCGCGCTCGGCTTCCGTCTGCTCCCCGCCGCGGAGCCCTTCGGCTCCCGACAGGAGACGAAGGAGCTCCGGCCTTTTCTGTTTCTGTTCCTGCCGCTCATGGCGCTCTGTGTTTATCTCCTTCTCTCGCACACGCTCGCGCAGCGGGACGGCGCGCTTTACACTGGGCAGTGCACCTTCGGCGATATGGCGATGCACCTCGGCTTCATCTCCTCGATCGCCGTGCAGGGCGTCTTTCCGCCGGAGTACAGCATCCTTCCCGGCGTACGGCTGTGCTATCCCTTTTTGTGCGACAGCGTTTCCTCGTCGCTCTGCCTGCTCGGGACGCCGCTGCGCTGGGCCTACATGCTCCCCTGCTTTTTCGCGCTCGCGCAGGTATTCGGCGGTTTTTATCTGCTCGCACGGCGCATCTGTCCGCGGCGCGGCGCAGCGCTTCTGTCCATGGTGCTGCTGTTTTTCAACGGCGGTCTGGGCATGCTGTATTTCCTGAACAAAAACGGCCTCCGCACGCTTCTGACCGGCTTTTACAAGACGCCGACCAATTACACGACCGTCAATCTGCGCTGGGTCAACGTGATCGTCGATATGCTGATCCCGCAGCGCGCAACGCTCTTCGGCTGGTCGATCCTCTTCGCCGTGCTGTATCTGCTCTACCGCGCCGTTTTTGAAAGAGAGGAGCGCTTCTGGCTCCCGGCGGGCGTGCTCGGCGGGCTGCTGCCGATGATCCACACGCACTCCTATTTCGCGCTTGGCCTCGTCGCTGCCTGCTGGCTGGTGTACTCGCTCGCGCGCGACGGACTGTGCCGGGACTGGCTGCGCGGCTGGCTGCGCTTCGGCCTCTGCGCCGTGCTGATCGCTGCGCCGCAGCTGCTGCTGTGGACCTTCCGCTCCGTCGGCGGGAACGAGCAATTTCTGCGCGTTCATTTTGACTGGGTCAACGGCGGGGAGGAAAACTGGCTTTGGTTCTGGCTGAAAAACGTCGGACCGCTCTTCTTCCTCGCCCCGCTGTCCCTGCTCCTTGCGGATCGGGAGCGGCGCGGCGTGTTCTTCCCGGCGCTGCTGATCTTTGCGCTGTGCGAGCTTGTCGTGTTCCAGCCCAACGTCTACGACAACAACAAGCTCCTGTACGTGTCCTATGCGCTGTTCTGCATCCTCACGGCAGACACGCTGCTGCGCTGGGCGGAGCGGATCAAGGCGCGCGCGCTCCGCGCCGCCGCGCTGGCGCTGCTCATCGGCGTATGCACGAATGCGGCGCTCTTCACGATGGCGCGCGAGATCGTCTCCGGCACGGCGCGCTGGTCCTATGAGCTGTTCTCCCCCCATGCCGCCGCCGCGGCGGAGTTCGTCCGGGAGAACACGGACCCGAACGCGCTGTTCCTGACAGCGGGAAACCACAACAATCCGGTCGCGGCGCTGACCGGCCGGAAAGTCTACTGCGGCTGTCCGTCCTATCTCTTCTATCACGGGCTCGACTACGCCGACCGCGCGGAGAAAGAGGAGCGCATGCTCCGGGGCGGCGAGGACTTTGAGAGCCTGCGCGGGAAGATCGGCATCGACTACGTCTACATCGGGCCGTACGAGCGCGCTGTCAGCCGTCTCGGCGCGGAATACTTCGACGAGCATTATCCCGCCGTCTTCCGCAGCGGAGACGTGACGATCTACAAGATCGGTTAAACAGAAAACAGCCCTGTCCGGAGACAGGGCTGTCTTTTTTACTGCGCTTCAGGGGCGGCGGCCGCCGCAGAGATAGAAGACCGTAAGAAGGCCGGGGCCGCAGTGCGCGCCGATGACGACGCCGAGCGCGGTGATGTTGATTTCGCCGACCATCGGGAAGGCTTTTTTGATCTCGTCGCGGACGTATTCGGCGTCCGCACGGCAGTCGGCCTGCAGAATATCGATCTCCGTCCCGGTCGGATCGATCTCCGCGAGATCGTCCAGCACGCCGCGCAGGATCTCGGCCAGGGCGGCCTTGCGGCCGCGCACTTTTTTCGCCACGTCCAGCGTGCCGCGGTCCGGCACGTAGAGAACGGGCTTGACGGACAGCAGCGAGCCGACGAGCGCCGCGGAATTGGACACGCGGCCTCCCGCCTTGAGATAGTTCAGATCGTCGACCGTAAAGCGATGGGCGATCTTCAGCTTGTTCTCCTCTCCCCAGCGGATCACCTCGTCGTAGCTCATGCCGGCCTCGGCGCGCGCGACCATGTTCTTGACCAGCAGGCCGAGCCCGCCGGAAATGCAGCGCGTGTCCATGATATACAGGCGGCGGCCGGGGAACTCGTCGCGAAGCATCTCCTCTGCCAGTCTGGACTTGTCATAGGAGACGGACATTTTCTGCGACATATCGAGGAAAATGACGTCCTTCCCCGTCGCCAGAAGCGACCGGAAGAAGTCGCAGTAAATGTATTCGTTGATCATCGAGGTCTTGAGCCTGTCGCCTCCGCGCATGCCCCTGTAGACCTGCTCGCGCGTCTCTTCGCGGCAGTCGTCCTCATAGAGCGTATCTCCCACCGTATAGGTGTAGGGCACAAAGGGGATCCCATGCGCGTCCAGATAGGTCCTCGGCAGATCGGAGGTCGAAGAAGTGGCAATGATATAATCCTGCATATCGCTAAACTCCCTTAAAAAAATTGCAGGATTATTTTACCACTTTTCCGCGGAAATGTCACCATACAAAATCGCGCGCCTGTCTGAAAGACGGCGCGAGGCGGCCGCGCGGGAAAGCGGCGCTTGCACCTTTTTGCGATATCGGTTATACTCATTCTGACAAAAGGAGGCGGATACGGATGCTGCAGATCAAATTCATCAAGCTCCGCGAGGGAGCGCATATCCCGCAGAAGGCCCACGAGGACGACGCAGGCTTTGACCTCTATGCTTCGGAGGACTGTCTGCTCAAGGCGCACGGCTTCGGCTGCGTGCCGACCGCCATCGCCATCGAGCTTCCCGCCGGGACGGAGGCGCAGGTCCGGCCGCGCAGCGGCCTGGCCGCCAAATACGGCGTGACCGTGCTCAACGCCCCCGGCACGATCGACGCGGGCTACCGGGGCGAGGTCAAGGTCATCCTCATCAACCACGGCGAGGAGGATTTTGCGATCAGCGCCGGGATGCGCATCGCACAGATGGTCGTCAGCCCTGTGCTGCCCGCGTTTTTTACAGAGGTCGAGACGCTTGACGAAACGCTCCGCGGCGAGGGCGGCTTCGGCTCTTCCGGGACGAAATAAGCGAACGAACAAGAAAAGCGCTTTCGGATCATTCCGAAAGCGCTTCCCTTTTTATGGAGTGGACAAAGCATGAGTTTACTGATTGAAGATGATCTCGCAGTCCGGCAGCGCGTCGCGCAGCTCGTCCACCTGCTCCTGTGAGAGGGGGTTGCCGCTGACGTTCAGTCGGCGCAGGTTCGGCAGCTGCTTGATCGCGGTGATCGAGCTGATGCTGTTGCCGGAGATATCCAGGGTCTCGAGGGAGCTGAGATAGACCAGCGACGAGGAATCCGTGATGCGGTTATTGGCGATGCGCAGCTCGCGCAGCGGACAGCGGAAGAACTCAAAAGCGTAGATGTTTTCGATCTCGTTGCTGCCGAGATCGAGCACCTCGAGCTTTTTGAACTTGATCAGCGGCTGGATATCGGTGATGCCTCGGCCGAAGAGCGAGAGCTCCTTGACGTTCTCCTTGTAGCTGTCTCCCGCGATCTCGATGGAGTAGAGCAGATCCGAGTGCTGGATCGTGCAGCCGCGGAGCTGCGCCTTGAGCGCATCGACCGCCTCGCCCGAGAGATCCGGATTGTCGTGGATGCGCAGCAGGTCGAGGCCGCTGAGACCCGAGAGCTCCTGCAGCTTTTCATCCGTCAGGCCGGTGGACTCCAGACCGAGCTTTCGCAGACTGGGGAGCTTCTTGATCCCGGAGAAATCGCTGACCGGGTTGAAGGCGAGATACAGCTCGTTGAGATTGATCAGCGGGGCGAGCGGCGCGGTGTTGGCGATGCCGTTGCCTTCGGCGCTGATATAGCGCAGCGCGCTCAGTCCCATGAGCGGACGCAGGTCGGTGATGAGATTGTCGTTGAGGCAGACCCACTCCAGCTCGGGCAGATCCATCAGCGGCGTGAGGTCGGAGACGCTGTTGCCGGTGATGTTCAAGCGTTTGAGCGTCTTGCAGGCGGAGAGCGCGGAGAGATCGGAGATGCCCATGTTGCTCAGATCCAGCTCCTCGGCGTCCGTGCGGAAAGAGGCTCGGCCGATCGTGACCTCGCTGACGGTCTCGACGGCGGTCTCGCTGTGGATGGCGCAGTTCGGCAGGGCCGCGGAGAGCTCCTTGAGCTGCTCGGAGGTGATGCCGATGCCGCGGATCGAGAGCATCTCGAGCTGCTGCATCGAATAGATCGGGCTGAAATCGCGGATCGGGTTGTTGTCAAGGTAAAGCGTTTTCAGCTCGTGCAGCACGGTGAGCGGCATGAGGTCTGAGATCGAGTTGTCGGAGAGATCCAGGAAGGTCAGCCCGCCGAGCGTGGACAGCGGCGAGATGTTCGAGAGATTGTTGCCCGAGAGCGTCAGCGACGAGAGTGAATAGAGCTTGACCACGTCGCCAAGGATGCCGTCTCCCAGCGCCGTGTTGCGGATCGAGAGCGTGCTCGTGCCGCTGTCGTACTGCTTGCCGGCGACGGTGATGAGCGATTCGCTCTTTTCGGCGCTGATCTTGTCCTTCACCGCGGCGATGCGCGCCAGGACGACGCCGTTGTTCTTGTCCTGCTTGTACATCTCCTCGAGATATTCCAGCGCCTTGGCGTAGTTCCCCTGCTTCTCGTAGCAGTCGACCATGAGCATGGCGCATTCCTCGGTCTGGGAGATCGCGGACGCACGGCGGAGATTTGCCAGCGCGCTGTCATAATCGCCGCTGTAATAGCTCTGCAGCGCGATGCTGTAGTAATTGTTGTAGCTCCGCTGCTCGGCCGCGCCCTTGAGGATGAAGGCGATGACGATGATCGTCGCAGCGGCAAGCGCCGTGAAGACGATGTACAGCGTTCGCTTCTGCGTCCTCTTCTTTTTCAGTTCAACGGCTCTCTGCCGCGCGGTCACCGACGGCTGCCGCGCCGTCATGGACGCGGTCTCGTGCTTGCCGGTGAAGGCCTTGACCGAGCCGGTTCTTCCCGTATCTTTCATCGTTTCACCCATGTCAGGACGGCATGCCGGGACATGCCTCCGTTACTGTTGTTCCGTGCTCTGTTCGCTCGTCTGCTCCACGGGAGCGGCGCTTTCCTCCGGCACGGGGATCTCCGCGCCGAGCGTCTCCGCGGCCGGCTCGGCCGAAACCGCTTCGATCGTTTGGGGGGCGGGGGCGTTCTCCTCCCGGGCAGGCGCTGCGATCTTCGGGTCCTTGATCTTGGGCAGCTCTTCGCTCTCCGGCGCGCTCTCCGGCGCGCTCTTCGCCCTGCGGATGGCGAGCGACGCCAGCAGCATGGCCAGGACGAAGCTGATCGAGGAGATCAGCATCATGCCGGCGACGAAGCTGATCGGTTCGGCGGTGTTGGAAAACGCGGGGATCGCGCGGAAAATGATCTGGTAGGCGATGATGCCCGCGAACACGACCACGTTGAGCCACTTTGTGCGGATCATGCCTGAAAGCGTCGCGGTGTAGACGAACGCGGCGAAAAAGGCCAGAACGATGCAGACGACCATCTGCACGCCGAAGCTCTCCCCCGTCACCGAGAGGATGAAGGACGCCGCGCCGCCCAGCACGGGCAGGATCGTCGTCCAGAGAGCGAGACGGCCGAGCGTGAGGAGCAGCAGGATGAACAGCAGCGCGCAGCCGACCGGCAGCGCGACCTGCGTCACGATCAGGGGCAGATCGTTCCAGCTGTGCATCGTACCGAGCAGACGCGCGGCGATGGCCACCACGAGCATCATGACGGCGGCGTGGGCAAAAAAGCTGCCCTTCTCAACGTAAAAGCCGCGAGGCTGTTTCTTTTCCTTTTCCATGCTCTTCCCGCCTTTCTTTCCGGTCGAATGATTCGCGTGCAGAAGCAAGTTGTCATAATTATGTTGTCATAATCCATTGAAAGTATAGCACAAACCTTTCCGGATGGCTATGCTTTTTTTATTTTGCCGTTTTTTCATTATAATGTAACTCTTGCCGCATCCGCGGCCGCTCGAGGCGCAAAAAACAGACCGGAAGACCATGCTTCCGGTCTGTTTTCGTATCTGGCCGACAGATTACTCCTCGGGGCTGAAATCTTCCTTGCCGACGCCGCAGAGCTCGCAGGCGAAATCATCGGGAAGGTCTTCCCACTTCACGCCCTGCTCGTCCTCGTCGTAGACCCAGCCGCACACATTGCAGACATACTTCATCGGGTGAATCCTCCTTGTTATGTTTTTTCAGATGAACTCGAACAGATTGAGACCGACCGTCTCGTTGAAACGCCTTTCAACCGTACCGTCAAGCACGGTGATGAACATCTCGCAGGTCGCGCTGACGACCGCGCGGTTGAGATGTCCGCCGACGACCGCGCCGTCCGCGCCGCCCGCGCTCATGTGCAGGTGGGCGTAGAACGCGCCGTCCTTGCGCGTCACGCTGCCGGTCAGCGAAACGATCTCCCAGTCGCCGGTGAACTGATTTGCATGGTATTGCTTCTCCGCCGTGTGAAAGACGCCGACGGTGAAGTCCCCCACCGCGCCGAGCGCGCTGACCTGCGCCAGACGGATCTCCTCGCGCAGCGCGATCTTCTCCAGCTCGCCGAGGATCTCCTCGCCGCGGTCGATGCGGGCGACGATCGTGTTGCCAAAGCGCCGGTAATCCATAGATCCTTACTTGAAGTAGCGGTCCAGCAGCCCCTTGAAGGCCTTGCCGTGACGCGCCTCGTCGCGCGCCATCTCGTGGACGGTGTCGTGGATCGCGTCGAGGTTGTACTTCTTGGCGAGCTTGGCAAGCTCGAACTTGCCGGCGGTGGCGCCGTTCTCGGCGTCGACGCGCATGGCGAGGTTTTTCTTGGTGCTGTCGGTCAGCACCTCGCCGAGCAGCTCGGCGAACTTGGCGGCGTGCTCGGCCTCCTCAAGACCGGCCTTTTCCCAGTAGGCGCCGATCTCGGGATAGCCCTCGCGGTAGGCCACGCGGGCCATCGCCAGATACATGCCGACCTCGCTGCATTCGCCCTCGAAGTTGGCGCGCAGACCGGCGATGATCTCTTCCTTGACTTCTTCCGGCACGTCGTCGCCGAAAACCTTGCCGACGCCCAGCACATGCTCGGCGGCCCAGCTCAGCTCCTCGGCCTGGAGCGTGAAGCGCTCGCCGGGGACCTTGCAGACGGGGCATCTTTCGGGAGGCGTGTCGCCTTCATGGACGTAGCCGCAGACGGGGCAGACCCATTTTTTCATACGTAACGATCTCCTTTTTTTAGTTTTTTTCCGCGTTTTTTTCTTGCGTTCCTGTGGTCAATATACCATGCGCCCGATCCTTTGTAAAGTGATCTTTCATAAATCCTGCCCTTCCTCGACGAGTGCGAGAAGGGCCGGCGCGGTGGAGTCCGCGAAGAGCCGCGCCGCGGCGAGCGCCTCCTGCATCGTGTTGCCGCTGCTGCCGACCTCAAGGATGAGCATACCGGGGCATAGCTGCTGGTTATAGCGCTGCGGCACGAGCGCGACGGGCCGCATCAGCGTGGGATGCTCCGCGGCCAGGACGTTCTGCAGATAAAGCGCGAGCGAGAGGTTTTCGCGCCAGTTCGGGTTTTCAAGCCCGCTCTCATCCGTGCCGACGAGCAGCATCGCCTGGCTGGCGCAGGTGCCCGCCTCCTCGGCCACGGTCTTGTAGATCACGTCGCCCTCGCCCAGCGCGTCTCGATGCACGTCCAGAACGACCGAAATGCTCGGATACTCGCGCAGGTATTTCTCTACCGCCGCGCCGCTGCGGCCGTAAGAGCCGGTGTAGCTCGGATAGTCGTAAACGCCGCGGTCGTGGATCACCCGCAGCCCCGCGCGCTCGTACAGGCGCGTCAGCTCGTCTCCGACGCGGATGATGTTGTGCTCGTCGTCCTCGGTCCGGGCGCTGTCGCTCGGCTCATAGCGGTCGAGCCCGGCGGGCGTGTAAGCCTCCGAGGAATGCGTATGGATGATGAGGATCTGCGGCTGTCCCGCCGCGAGACGGATCCGGGTGCCGCCCGCCACGACCACCCAGGGGTCGATCGAATAGGCGGTCTCGTTTTTCAGCAGGATCGCGCCGGAGATCGTCGTTTCCACCGCGCTGTCCGCCTGTGAGGGTGCAAAGAAGCTCTCCTCCCACTCCGGAGTCGAGGCGGCCGGGGCGCGGATGACGCGCAGGGCTTCCCTCTTGCCGTCGCGCGCGTTCATGTGCACGAGCGGCTTTTCCTCCGCCTGCTCCGGCGCCGCGTCAGGCTGCGGCGCGGGGCCGCCGAAAAGATAAAAACACAAGATCGCCGCGCCGATCAGCGCCAGCTGCTGTCCCCTGCCCATCGCGCTCCCTCCTTCTCTATCCATCGTATTCACACCGCGGCGCGGGATATGCCCCCTCACTTGACGCGAGGCGGCCCCGGGTGGTATCATGCAGAAAAAAAGACAAGGAGATCGGAGATATGAAGTTTTCCTACAGGCCGAGAGGCGTTTGCTCGCAGTATATGGAGATCGAGACCGAGGACGGAAAGGTCAAGAGCTTTTCTGTCATGGGCGGCTGCGACGGCAACCTCAAGGGCATCGCCCGCCTCGTCGAGGGGATGGAGGTCGAGGAGGTCATCCGCCGCCTCGAGGGCGTGCGTTGCGGAGGCAAGGCGACCTCCTGTCCGGATCAGCTCGCCAGGGCGCTCAAGCTCTCGCTCGAGCAGGGCGAGCAGGCGTAACGATGCTCGAAGAGGTGCTGCGCGGCGGCTTTGCCGCGCTCGGTCTTCCGCTCGACGGGACCGCGCTCTCCCGCTACCGTCTGTACGCCGACGTTCTCTCCGAGACGAACAGGGTCATGAACCTCACCGCCATCGAGGGTGAGGACGAGATCGCGCGGCTGCATTTTCTCGACAGCGCCGCACTGCTGACGCTTCCCGGTTTTCCCGGCGGCCGCGTGATCGACGTCGGCACCGGCGCGGGCTTTCCGGGTCTGGCGCTCAAGATCGCCCGGCCGGAGCTCTCGCTCGTGCTGCTTGACAGTCTCGACAAGCGCGTCGGTTTTCTGCGCGGCGTCTGCGACAGGCTCGGCCTTGCGGATGTGACGTGCGTCCACGCGCGGGCCGAGGAGGCGCCGGCGGAATACCGCGCGGCCTTCGACTGCGCCGTTTCGCGCGCCGTGGCGCGGCTGAACGTGCTGTGCGAGCTGTGCCTGCCCTTTGTCAGGGTCGGCGGGGCCTTCCTCGCCATGAAGGGGCCGGAGCATGCCGATGAGCTGGAGGAGGCGCGCCGCGCGATCCGGCTGCTCGGCGGCGAGCTCGAGAGTGAAAACGACTACACGATCCCCGGGACGGAGATCGTGCACAGCGTGATCGTGATCCGCAAGCTTGCGGAAACGCCGAAAAACTATCCGCGCCGCTGGGCGCAGATCAAAAAACAGCCTCTGTAAGAACGGAAGGGTCAGGCTTCAGCCTGCCCTTCCGTTTCCTCTTCCGGTTTCAGCTTTCCAGAACAAACGCCCCCAGCGCTTCCGGCGTATCGAAAAAGAGCTTTGCGCCGGCCTCCTCCAGCTCCTCGCGGCTGCGGAAGCCCCAGAGCACCGAAGCGCAGTCCATCCCCGCGCGTGCGGCGGTCAGCACGTCCACCTCCGAATCGCCGACATAGAGGCAGTCCCCCGGCGCGAGGCCGAGCGCGTCCGCCGCCGCGAGCAGCGTATCCGGCGCGGGCTTGCGCCGCACGCCCTGCGCCTCGTTCTCCCCGACCGCGCAGGCGAGCAGGCCCGGAAAATGGATTTCCGCGAGCTCCCTGACCGTGCGGTCCGGCTTGTTGGAGACGATGGCCATCGGGCAGCGCGCGCCGCGGAGCGCTCTCATCAGCTCCGGGACGCCGGGATAGGGCGCCGTCGTGTCGTTGGCATGGGCGTTGTAGTACGGCAGATACCACGCGAGGATCTCGTCGATCGCCGCAGCCCTTGTGTCCGCGGGAACCGAGAGCTCGAGCAGGCGGCGCGAGCCGTTGCCGACCCGGCGGCGCGTTTCGTCGAGCGTGATCGGCGGATAGCCGAATTCCGTCAGCGCGCGGCTCGCCGCGGCGCAGAGGTCGCGCAGCGTGTCGAGCACCGTCCCGTCCATATCGAAGATCACCGCGGCATACCGCATCCCGTCTCTCTCCTTTTGCCATTTTCCGCATTGAAAAACCGTCTGATCGGTGTTACACTGTCTTTGTTATCATTATACACCATGACGGAGGTTTTTTCCATGGAAGGTTTCCGTGTTCTTGAAATCAAGCAGAGCGTGTTCGAGAGCAACGACCGCGCGGCGGACAAGCTGCGCGCCGAGTTGAAAAAGGACAAGGTCTTTCTGCTCAATCTGATGAGCTCGCCCGGCAGCGGCAAGACGACGACGCTCAAGCGCACGATCGCCGCGCTCAAGGACGAGTTCCGCATCGGCGTGATGGAGGCCGACATCGACTCCGACGTCGACGCCGCCACGATCGAAAAGACGGGCGCGAAGGTCATCCAGCTGCACACCGGCGGCATGTGCCACCTCGACGCGGGCATGACCCGTCAGGGGCTCGAGGGGCTCGGCGTGGACGACGTGGATTTCGCGATCCTCGAAAACATCGGCAACCTCGTCTGCCCGGCGGAGTTTGACACCGGCGCGTCGAAAAACGCGATGATCCTTTCAGTCCCCGAGGGCGACGACAAGCCGCTGAAGTATCCGCTGATGTTCTCCATCTGCGACGTGCTGCTCATCAACAAGATCGATGTGCTCCCCTACTTCGACTTCGACATGGCGGCCTGCGAGAAATACGTCCACCGTCTCAACCCGAACATGAAGATCATCCCGATCTCCGCGCGCACCGGCGAGGGGATCGACGAATGGGCGGACTGGCTGCGCGGGCAGATCCGCGCCTGGAACGCGGACTGATCCGCGAAAGCAAGGCTCTTTTCCCGATCATTCAAAAAGCGGCGCCCGTTTTCGACGGGCGCCGCTTTTTCGATCTCCGCCGACGCTGCGCGCGAGGAGGCCGGGAAGAAGGGCGGCGAGCAGCGGATAAAAGCGCCTGACCCGGATCGGGTCAGGCGCTCGTTGTTTTATCTGTTTTTCTCGTACAGCACCCACATGCCCTTGAGCAGCAGATCGTCGTCGCAGACGATCTCGCGCCTGCAGTAGGGCGTGATGCTCGAGGCGAGGCCGCCCGTGGCGACGACCGTGCAGGGCTGTCCCAGCTCCGCCTCCATGCGGTCGATCAGCCCGTCGATCATCGCCGCGGTGCCGAAGACGGCGCCGGAGCGCATGCAGTCCACCGTGTTGGTCGCGATGCACTTCTTCGGGGGCGTGATGGAGATATCCGGCAGCAGGCTGGTCCCGGCCGCGAGCGCGCCGTAGGAGAGCTTGACGCCGGGCATGATCGCGCCGCCGCGGAAGCTTCCCTTCTCGTCGATGACGGTGGCTGTCGTCGCGGTGCCGAGGTCGAGCACGATCACGGGCGTGCCGTAGAACTGCATGGCGGCCACGCCGCCGACGATCAGATCGCCCGCCACCGTGCCGGGATCGTCGATGCGGACGTTCATGCCGGTCTTCATGCCGGGGCCGACGACCATGCATTCCAGTCCCGTCAGCTGTCTGACCGCCCGCTGGATCGGGCCGGTCACGGGCGGGACGACGGACGAGAGGATCGCCCCGTCAAAGGCGGCGACGTCCATGCCGTAGGCGTAAAAGATCTCCTTGAGCTTGATGGTGTATTCCGCCTCGGTCTCGCGCGTGTCCGTGTGGATGCGCACGACATTGAGGATCGTGCCTCCGTCGATGCAGCCGAGCACGATGTTGGTGTTTCCCACGTCAATGGCAAGCAGCATGGTGAAGCCCTCCCGTATCCATCCGTATAGTCTGTCAGTTGGCGATCGTGTGATGCGCCGTGTAGCTGGTCTCGTCGAGCGCCTTGAAGGTGTAGCCGCGATTCCGTCCCCAGCGCAGGATCGTCTCGACCGCGTCGACGCTGAAGCCCTTGGTGTCGTGCTGCAGGACCACGCTCACGGTCTCCTCGCTGCAGCCGTCGGCCACATTGTTGGCCACGGCGTAGCTGGTCTTCGCGCCGCCGAGCGCGTCGCCGCTGTCGACGCTCCAGTCAAAATAGACATAGCCCATGTCGGTCATGATCTTTGCCAGACGCGTCATGATGCCGATGTTGTAGTTGCGGCTGACGGTGTTGCTGCTGCCGCCCGGGAAGCGGAAGAGCTTTGTGTATTGGCCCGTTTGCTCGTAGATCGCATCCTCCACCGCGAGGAAGTCGTCGAAGAAGGCCTGTTCGTTGGCATAGAGCGTGTAGTAGTCGTGCGTCTTGGTGTGAACGCCGATCGAATGCCCCTCGCGGAAAGCGCGGCCGATGCAGTCCATGTAATCCGGATCGCAGCAGGTAACAAAGAAGGTCGCCTTCGCGTCGTATCGGGACAGGACGTCGAGCAGCCGGTCGGTGTACATGCTCGGGCCGTCGTCGAAGGTCAGATAGATGGTCTTCTCATCCGGAACGATCGTGGCCGCCGGCGGCTGCGCCACGACATTGACCGTCCGGTGTGCGACTGCGGTCTCGCCCTCTTCGTTGGTGATGGTGTAGGTCAGCGGATAGCTGCCCGGCTTCCAGGGGATGACCTCGCCCGTGACCACCACGTAGGAGCTCAGATCATTCCCGCTCCCGTCGATGGCCTCAAAGCCCGGGTCGGTGTAGGTGAAGGCGGCGCCGATCTCGATCTCTTCCCCGCCCTCGAGGCGAATCATCGGCTCGGAGATATTGTATTCGATCTCGCGCACGACGGCCGTTTCGTTGCCGGAGGAATCCTCCACGCTGTAGTATATCCTGCCGTCGACCTCGGTGCGGACGACGCGGTCGGTGATGTCGCCGTCGTAGTTGTCCGTGGCGGTGAAGCCCTCCTCGCTGTAGCCCACGAGCCAGCTGGCGAGGTAGCCCTCCTCATGCCGGAGCGTGATCTCGGGCGGCGTCGTATCGACGACGTGGACGCGGCGGTAGCACTCCGCGGTCTTGCTGCCGGCGCCGGCGCTGTAGTGCAGCGTATAGTCGCCGAGCTTTGTCAGATCCGCATCGCTCTCGACCGTGACGGGGACCTCGCGCTTTCCTTTGCCGAAGAGGTTGCCGACATAATGCGCCTCGGCCCCGGGGTCGTTCAGTTCGCCGCCGACCTCGGCCGTGATCTCCTCGTCTCCTTTGAGTTCGATCTCGACCCGGCGGTCGTCGAGAATGACGGCCGCGGCGGCGACGATCACCAGGTAGATCATCGCGATCGCAAAGACGACGGCAGACTTTTTCTTCCTGTATTCCGTTTTGATCTCGTCGTGCGTTCTGCGCGGCGCGTGCGTAGTCCTGGACTGCTTTCTCTTTTTCTCCGGCACGATGCGTTCCACCTTATAACAGAAGTTTTTTTCAGTATACACCATTTTTCGGATTATGTTAACATTTTTTTCAAAAAATTTAGTTTTTTTCAGAACCTGCCTTTTTCCTTGTCTATTTTTTGCCAAAGCGGTTTTTTTCGTTGCAGTCGGAAGCGGAATCTGCTATATTAATAATTTGTCGGAACACGACAAATACTCTCTGCGGCAGCCAGCCGCGGGAAAGGAACGAACAATGGAACACAATGAAAAAACGATGGACAAGATCGTGGCGCTGTGCAAGAACCGCGGCTTCGTCTACGCCGGCAGCGAGATCTACGGCGGTCTCGCCAACTCCTGGGACTACGGCCCGCTGGGCGTGGAGTTCAAGAACAACGTCAAAAAAGCCTGGCTGAAAAAGTTTGTGCAGGAGAGCGAGTACAACGTCGGTCTCGACGCGGCGATCCTGATGAACCCCCAGACCTGGGTCACGACCGGACACGTCGCCGGCTTCTCCGACCCGCTGCTCGACTGCCGCAGCTGCAAGGCCCGCCACCGCGCCGACAAGCTGATCGGCGAGGAGCACGGCGAGGTCAACGTCGACGCGATGACCTTCGACGAGATGGACGCCTTCATCGCCGCGCACGAGGACATCGTCTGCCCCGTCTGCGGCAAGCATACTTTCACCCCGATCCGCAAGTTCAACCTGATGTTCAAGACCGCCATCGGCGTGACCGAGGATTCCTCCTCCGTGTGCTATCTCCGTCCGGAGACCGCGCAGGGCATCTTCGTGAACTTTGCCAATATCCAGCGCACCACGCGCCGCAAGCTGCCCTTCGGCGTCTGCCAGGTCGGCAAGGCCTTCCGCAACGAGATCACCCCGGGCAACTTCACCTTCCGCACCCGCGAGTTCGAGCAGATGGAGTGCGAGTTCTTCTGCAAGCCCGGCACGGACCTCGAGTGGTTCGCCTACTGGAAGGATTTTTGCAAAAAGTGGCTGCTCTCGCTCGGCATCTCCGAGGAGCATCTGCGCCTGCGCGACCATGAGAAGGCCGAGCTCGCCTTCTACTCCCGCGCCACGACCGACATCGAGTACGCCTTCCCCTTCACCGACTGGGGCGAGCTCTGGGGCATCGCCGACCGCACGGACTACGACCTCGGCCGCCATCAGGAGGCCAGCGGCAAGGACCTCTCCTACTTCGACCAGGAGAGCGGCGAGCGCTTCATCCCCTACGTCATCGAGCCGTCCCTCGGCTGCGACCGCGTCGCCCTCGCCTTCCTCTGCGAGGCCTACGACGAGGAGGTCGTCGGTCAGGACAAGAAGGGCAATGACGACGTGCGCACAGTGCTGCACCTCCACCCCTTCCTCGCGCCCTACAAGTGCGCGATCCTGCCGCTGAGCAAGAAGGAGGTCCTGACCGGTCCCGCGATGGAGCTCTACCGCGAGCTCTCCAAGGAGTTCATGGTGGACTACGACGAGACCGGCTCCATCGGCAAGCGCTACCGCCGCGCCGACGAGATCGGCACACCGTTCTGCGTCACCTTTGATTTCAACACGGTCGGCACCGAGACCGACGAGGCGGACCACTGCGTCACCGTCCGCGAGCGCGACAGCATGCAGCAGGTCCGCATCCCGATCGACCAGGTGAAGGACTACATCGCCGAGCGCGTGAAGTTCTGATCCCATGAGACGGTCTTTTCAGCCGAAGCGCACGGTGAAGCGCCCGCTGCTCCAGTGGGCGCTCGCCCTCGTGTTCCTCCTCGTCTGGTCCGCCGCGATCGGCGTCGTCTCGCTGCACTACGCGGCGGTGGCTTACGGCGGCGTGCTCTTTGACAGCTACATGTCCCACGCCTCGCTGCTGGTGCTGAACCTGCTGCCGGGTCTGGTGATCGCGCTCTTGTTCTTCGCGCTGACGAACCGCGTCTGGCCGGGCGTCCTGGCCAGCGGCGTGATCGTGCTCCTCGCCTCGATCGTGGACTGCTACAAGCTCCAGACGCGCTCCGAGCCCCTGCTCGCGAGCGATCTGAAATACATCAATGAGGCGGCGAACATCTCCTCCCGCTACAACCTCGTCGTCAGCAAGGGCATGATCCTCACCGCGGCCGCCGTCGTCCTGGCGACGATCTTCGCGCTGCTCTTCCTGAAGGCGCGCGCCCGCACCGGCCGCGGCCATCTCGCGTTCCTGCTTGCGGTGATCCTCTGCGGTACGACGGTCTATTTCAGCGTCTACCGCAGCGAGAGCATCTATGCGGAGACGGAGTATCTGGACGTCGTCCTCGACAACGGCCATCAGCTTAACCAGTGGGCCAGCACGGACCGCTTCATCTGCCGCGGCTTCTGGTATCCGTTCCTCTACAGCACGGGCGACCTCGGGCCGAAGAAGCCCGCGGGCTACAGCGACGCGAAGGCGGAGGCGCTGCTCGCGCGCTATCCGAGCGGCGACATCCCGGAGGAGCGGAAGGTCAACTTCATCTCCATCATGCTGGAGGCCTACGCGGACTTCTCGACCTTCGAGCAGCTCGAGTTCGAGAACGACCCCTACGCCTTCTTCCACGAGCTTCAGCAGGAGAGCATCCACGGCTACCTCGACACGAACATCTTCGCCGGCGGCACGATCGACACGGAGCGCTGCTACATGACCGGCTCCGTCGAGATGCACGAGTACGCCATCACGGTGGACTCCTTTGTCCGCTGGTTCCGCTCGCAGGGCTACGAGACGCAGTTCCTCCACCCCGGCTACAGCTGGTTCTACAACCGGCAGAACGTCTCCGTCTACCTCGGCTTCGACTACGCCTGCTTCGGCGGCGATTACTTCCCGTTCTTTGATGACACAACGCCGATCATGGACAACATCTTCATGCCGCAGATCGTCGAGCTCCTCCACGCCGCGAATGACCGCGGCAAGCCCTGCTTCAGCATGAGCGTGACCTATCAGAACCACGGGCCCTACACCGGGGATTTCATCTATGACGCGGACAACGTCTTCGTCCGGCAGGGCGGCATGAGCGAGGTCAGCTACAACATCTTCAACAACTACCTGTGGGGCATCAACCAGACGGACGCCGCCCTGCGGACGCTCGTGGACACCCTGCGCAGCGAGCCGGAGCCGATCGTCCTCGTCCTCTTCGGCGACCACAAGCCCTGGCTCGGCGACAACAGCAGCGTCTACACCGAGGCGGGCATCGACCTCAGCTTCGCGACGCCGGAAGGCTACTACAACTTCACGCGCACACCCTACATCATCTGGGCGAACGACGCCGCGAAGGAGACGCTCGGCAGCGACTTCGTCGGCGAGGGCGAGGACTTCTCCCCCTGCTTCCTGATGATGAAGCTCTTCGACGAGTGCGGCTACACCGGCGACGGGTATATGAACGCGCTGCGCGACACTTACGGCGAGCTGAATCTCATCAGCCCGGCGCTGAGCCACTACCGCTACGGCGACAAGCTCCGCATCCATCTCGACCAGCTCCCGGCCTCGGCGAACGAGAAGCTGCTGAATCTGCAGATCCTCGACTACTACCGGGCGAATCACATGGTGGGGTGAACGCCGTGGACGACGAAAAGCTGCAGGACCGCGCGCCGGAGCGGCAGGAGCGGCCGAAGGAGACCAGCGGCGAGTACCTCCTCCGGGTGCTGAAGCCCGCCGGCTGCATCCTCGTGCTGATCCTCTTCATCGCCTACCTCGTCTTCTGCTTCACCTACCGGAGCGACCCGGCGGACCTCCCGGTCCAGACGGCGCAGGCCGAGCAGCGGACACAGGACTGAACAGTGAAAAAAGAATCCGCCCTGCGGGATCTCCCGCAGGGCGGATTCTTTTTTCGGATTCAGCCGGTCGTGATCCGGATGGTGCGGCTGGCCTCGTCATAGCCGACGGTGAAGCCGAGGACGCCGCCGAGCTCGCGCAGCGCGAAATAGTTGCTGCCGTCGATGTTGTAGGCGGTCAGCGCGACGGCCGCGCCGTCCACCGTCATGCCCTGGGAGCTCAGCGAGGCTGCCGCGGTCTCGCCCGCAGCGCCGGCGGGCGACGGCCCCTCCCCGGCATACGGCGCGCCGGTCACGGTCAGGATCGTGCGGCTGGTCTCGTCATAGTCGACGGAAAAGCGGGCGTCCGTGCCGCTCAGGATCGCCGCGACGTCGCGCAGCTTGAAGTAGCTGCTGCCGCCGATGTTGTAGAACCCGGCGCGGACGGTCACGCCGTCCACCGTCAGGGTCTGGGCGGTGCGCAGGGCGGTCGGGTGCAGCCGGGCCTCCTCCGCGGCGGCCGCCGCCTCGGCGTCGCGCACGTCGAGATAGGCGCCGTAGTCGGCCATCAGATCCACGAGCTTGCCCAGCACGTTGATCGCGTAGGAGCCCATGAAGGCGGTCAGCAGGAAGGGACGGTCGGCGTAGATGATGCCGCAGTCGTTCGCGCAGTGGTCAAACGCGCCGTACTTGTGGGCGATCTCGTAGCCGCCCTTCGCGGTCTTGAAGCACATCGTCGGGCTCGCGCGCTTCATCATGTCGATCAGCGGGGCGTAGGCGTCCCGGTCCTCGTAGAGATGGCGCAGCGTGTTGAGCATGAAGCGCGGGCTCGCATAGTTCTCGTTGTAGTAGCTCTCCGGCAGCGTCGCAAGGTCGAGGTCGGAGTAGCGCGCGATGATGTCGCGGTACTGGTGGAGATCGGGCGAAATGCCGTTGCGCAGGGCGTGGGCCGCCTCATTACTGGAGTAGACGATCGCGGACTCCATCGCGTAGCCGAGCTTCCAGCCGCTGACGGTGGTCTCCGTCGTCATGAGGCCGAGGTTGAGCCAGTCCTGGTAGACCATGCAGATCGGCAGCTTGTACATGCTCGCCGCGATGAAGAACTTGTCGCCGTTGTAGAAGAAGGTCTCCCCGCTCTCGATATCGTACCAGCCCATGCCGAAGCGGGAGGCGTCGATCTTGTTCTCCTGAATGAACTGGTCGATCACCTGCCCGAGCGTCTGGTTCCGGAAGTCATAGTCCGCGCGGGCGGGCGCCGCAGCGGCCGGGAGCAGCAGGCTGAGCGCCAGCAGCAGCGTCAGCGCGATCTTCCATCTCTTTTCTCTCATCTCTGTCTCTCCAGATCCATCGCGAGGATGGTTTATTATCGGTCCGCGCGCCGCGCGCGTCAGATCTCCTTTTGATAGACGACGATGCGGTAAGGCAGGCCGTCGCGCTCGTCCGTGCGGTCCTCCGCGCCGGTCTGCGCAAAGCCGAGCGAGACCGCGAGCGCCCGGGACGCCGCGTTCTTCTCCCGCGCGCAGTAGCGGAAGTACCGCGCGCCGTAAGTCTCCCGGCAGTAGCGGCACAGCGCCGTCACGATCTGCCGACCGTAGCCCCGGCGCACGTAGGCCGGGCCGAGCGCGATGCCGGTCTCGCCGCAGGTCTCGGCGTCGATGCGCTCGACGCCCGCGAAGCCGATCGCGCGGCCGCTGCGCTTTTCGTAGACGAGGTAGACGTCGTGCGTCCGCTGCCAGTCGATCGTGCGCGCCATGCGGCTTTGCGCGTCCGCCTCGCTCGTCGTGACGCGCCACTGCATATAGCGCGCAGTCTCCGCGTGGGACCAGACGTTTTCGTACATGTCGCGCCAGTCGGACTGTACGCCCTTGTCCAGGCGCAGGTCGGCGGTCTCGATCATACTGTCCCTCCGCTGTCGTCTCTCATCCCGAGCCCTGTATGATAAGATTATACACTGCCGCGGCGGAGAAATCAAGTGCGCGCGGCGCCCTCGTGCGTCAGCAGCCAGCGCTTTCGCTCCAGCCCGCCGGCGTAGCCGGTCAGAGCGCCGTCCGCGCCGACGACGCGGTGGCAGGGGATGATGATCGAGATCGGGTTGCGGGCGACCGCGCCGCCGACCGCCCGCGCCGAGATCGTCCTCCGCCCCTGTGCCGCGGCGAGGC
>JAEEGI010007435.1_pt1 | contig 24543 bp, 15 predicted proteins | sample 8958751 | NCBI WGS metagenome assembly JAEEGI01 (sample SAMN16246545, study PRJNA631951) | gut metagenome | biome: gut microbiome; feature: rumen; material: KS-attached | host: Bos | place: Iran: Karaj | collected 2018-10
GCTTTTATGCAAAAGTTTCCTGCCGAGAAACCTTTGGTTTCCTGCCGAGAAACCGATGGTTTCTCGGCAGGAAACTTTTAAAACCCATGCAGCCTTGAAACTGCAGGATTCTCACATGGGTGGAAATCCATAGAAAAGCTATTGTCTTTAACTCCTTTAACTCGGACAGAGTGTCCGAAGCCCCGAAGGGGCGACGGAAGACGATTGGTGCTCACCATCGTCTTCTGCCGCCCCTTCGGGGCTTGTTGTTGTGCTGCGCTATACAGGGGCGTTGCCCCTGCCTGTATTCCGCCGTCCCTTCGGGACTGTAAATAAGTTGGGACATCTTTGACAAACCACCCCTAACCCCTCCTTTGGAAATAGGTTGTGACGGTATTGACAAACCACCCCTAACCCCTCCTTTGGAAAAGGAGGGGAAGGGCAGCGCACTGTTTGTGTAGAAAAATATTGTTTTTATTTGTTTTTCTTGTTTTTATTGGTTTTTTCTAAGGCCGCTTCGCGGTATCAAACTGACCTAAATAGCGGCGTAACTATGTCTGATTCCAACCACAGGTCGTATTTTTTCTTTACGCTTCGGACAATTTGGGGGAGCCTCAGAAAAGACGAAAATCAGCAGGCGAGAACAAAAAAACGGCCTGTGCAGTTGAAAAAGCCTTTCCCTTTTCATCCGCACAGGTCGAATTATTACGCAGCAGAGGAGTCTTCTTATGCCAGGAGCGATTCAAACTTCTCCTCAAACTTCGGCTTGCCGGCAGCGCCAACCAGCTTGTCCACTACTTCGCCATTCTTGATAAAGAGAATGGTGGGGATGTTGCGCACGCCAAACTGCATAGCCAGGTCTTCGTTCTCCTCTACGTCGCATTTGCCTACCACCAGCTTGCCGTCGTATTTCTCGGCCAGCTCGGAGATGATGGGTGCCACCATGCGGCAAGGACCGCACCACGTGGCCCAAAAGTCTACAACAAGGGGCTTCTGCCCGTTCTTCAGGGTCTCGAAGTTTTCAGATGTGATTGTTACTTCCATTGTAATTGTTAACTGTTAGATAAATAATTTAAGTTTCGCATTCGCTCAATTTTCAGGAGTTAAAGGAGTTAAGGGAGTTAAAGGAGTTAAAGACAAATGACTCTCCATGAAAAGCCTTTGTCTCTGGGTTAAAATCCATAGCAAAGCTATTGTCTTTAACTCCTTTAACTCCCTTAACTCCTTTAACTCCATAACTTGAGAAAGTTGAATAAATAATTCGTGATACTTCCATTCGCTCAGGCATCCTTCAGCTCCATTATTTGAGAGAAATGAGCCATGTCACTTACATTCAGCCGACAAAGATACACATTTCTTTTGATACGACGTGTTTTTTTCAGAAAAAAAAACCGCACTTGAAAAAAAAATGAGTAATTTTGCACCGCAAAAAAAACTTTATCTAATTAACATGAAAAATATTTTCATCTGCAAGACTGCAAAGCGCATCGCATTATCACTTTTAACAGCACTACTTGTCACGGCAGCAAACGCTATGCCGGCTAAGCCCGGACTGAAGCAGCTGCTCACACTGGCCGACGGCACTACCGTCAGCGCACAGCTGGTGGGCGACGAGCACGGCCACTACTGGCTGAGCGACGACGGGAAAGCCTATCAGGAAATCAGCAACAGCAACATTTTCCAACTCACAGACAGGCAGGTCATTGACCAGAAAGCCAGAGAGCGACGGCAGAAGGCCAACCACCGGCGTGCCAACCGTATGCCCATGCGCAACCAAGTGAACAACTATGGCGACTATACCGGAGACAAGAAGGGACTCGTCATACTGGTGAACTTCACTGATGTATCCCTGAAGAGCACCCACGACAATGCCTTCTTCCAGCGTTTTGCCAATGAGGAGAACTACACAGAAGGCAGCTTCAAAGGCTCGGTGCACGACTATTTCTTTGCACAGAGCGGAGGCAAGTTCAATCTCACCTTCGACGTTGTCGGCCCCGTGAAGGTGAGCAAGAAAGCGTCTTACTACGGCAGCAACGACTCGATGGGCGACGACAAGCACCCCGCAGAGATGGTGATAGAAGCCTTGAAAATGATTGACGACGAGGTGAACTTTGCCGACTACGACTGGAACGGCGACGGCGAGGTGGACCAGGTGTTCATCATCTATGCAGGTAAGGGTGAGGCCGACGGCGGCGCTTCCAACACCATCTGGCCCCACGAGTGGAATTTGGCAGAGGCCTCCTGGTATGGCGACGGTACCGGTGTGCAGGTCATGGACGACGTGGCTATCAGCACCTACGCCTGCGGATCGGAGCTGAGTGCCTCAGGCACAGCAAACGGCATCGGCACCATGTGCCACGAGTTCAGCCACTGCTTAGGATTCCCCGACTTCTACGACACCGACTACAGCGGCGGAAAGGGCATGGGCGAATGGGACCTCATGGACAGCGGATCCTACAACGGCAACGGATTCCGGCCGGCAGGATACACCAGCTATGAGCGATGGATGGCCGGATGGCAAGAGCCTATTGAACTGGCCAACACAAAGAAAGTAGAGGGAATGAAGGCACTGCAAAACGGCGGAGAGGCATACATTATATATAATAAAGGCAACCGCAACGAATACTTCCTCTTGGAGAACCGACAGAAGACGGCATGGGACACCAACGTGCCCAGCAGGGGAATGCTCATCATTCACGTTGACTATGACGAGTATTGCTGGGTGAACAACCTGGTTAACGACATCCCCAACCATCAGCGCATGACCTGGGTTGCGGCAGACGACGACTACAGCTACTGGAGCTATGGCACTGACACCTATCCTAACGGTACGGTGAACGCTTTCGGACCTAACACGACGCCAGCGGCCAAGCTATACAACAAAAACGCTGACGGCACGAAGTATCTCGACTCGTCGGTCGAAGAAATCAAGCAGAACAGCGACGGAACCATCTCATTCATATTCCGAGGAATCAGCAACGTGTCAACGCCCTACTTCACCCCGAAGCCAGGACGCTATGAGGAGCCGCAGACAGTGACCATCAGCTGCGACACCGAGGGCGCAGTCATCTACTATACACTCGACGGCACCACACCCACAGTCAACAGCAGCGTTTACACCGAGCCATTCGTCGTGAGCGAGGACACCACCGTGAAAGCCATCGCCATGAAGGACGACGAGGAGAGCCTCATGGCAAAGGCTGCATACTTCATCGGCGTGACTCCCAGCAATCCGGACGCAATGAACTTCAAGATGGTGGAATCTGTCGACGAGATACAGTTAGGCATGCGCTACATTATAGGCCGCGACGACAAGGCTGCCGGCGACATGAGCAACCAGGTGCTGAGCAAGGTCAACGTGGAAACCGCCGATGACATCATCGTCATCAACGACGACGTGGCGGTGTTCATCGTGGAACAGACAAACGGCGGATGGTCGCTCATGAACGAAGCCACCGGGAAGTATCTCTCATGCACAGACACCAAGAAACTGGCATACGTTGACGAGCCCGACGCATGGAAGCTGAACACCGACAACGGCGTCACCATGACCTATGGCAGCTATGGCACCATGCTCTACAATGTCAACAGCCCACGCTTCACCACCTATACCAGCTCGCCAAACGCTTCCATGCTGCCGGCTCATCTCTACATGGAGACCGAAGAGGGACCCGTGCACAAGAACGATGTGACGATGGCTTTCAGCACTGACAAGGTGGTCATCACCTTGGGCGACGAGTTTGCCGAGCCTACGCTGACCACCACTCCCGCCGACCTGCCCGTGACCTACTCGAGCAGTAACGCCAGCGTGGCCACCATCGATGCAGAGACGGGCAAGGTGAGTATCAAGGGAATAGGCGTCACGGAAATCATTGCCTACTATGCCGGCGACGAGGTCTACAACGAAGGCAGCGCCAGCTATATCATCAAGGTGAAGCATCCTGGCGGCCTGGCCGAAGAGGGCAGCTTTGAGCTTGTGACCGACGCCTCAGTGCTCGATGCCGGCCAGCAGGTGATGTTAGCCGTCATGCACAACGACGAGCTGCTGGTGATGAGCACCACGCAGAACGCCAACAACCGCGCCGCCACCAAGGACTTCACCGTCAATAACGACGACACGCTGGTGCCCGGCGAGGAGGCTCAGGTCATCATGCTGGAGAGAGACGGCGACTTCTTCCATCTCAATGTGGAGACAGGATATCTCTATGCTGCCAGCTCCAACAGCAACTGGCTGCGCACGGAGGATGTGCCCGACAGCAACGCCAAGGCGGCCATCAGCATCGACACAGAGGGAATGGCCACCATCGTCTTCCAGGGCAGTTCCACACACAATCATCTGCGCTTCAACCCGAACAACGGCAAACCGATGTTCTCATGCTATGACGCTAACTCCTCCATCAAGAGCCTGCCGATGATCTACAGGCTGGTGGCCGGCAACCCGACGACAGGCATCACCACCATGAAGCAGGAACAGGCCGCTGCCGCTGTCTACAATCTGCAGGGACAGCGCGTCAGCAGTCAGCAGCGCAAAGGCATCTACATCGTCAACGGACGCAAGGTGATGAAGTAAGCCCTCGCCTTGTAGCCATCAAACATCGATATGAAGGAATTTCTGCAGGTTCTGAGGCGGTTCATTCCTCCTTACAAGAAATATTTGGCAGCGTCGATAGGATTCAACATCCTGTCGGCACTGCTGAATATTTTTTCATTCGCCGCCCTCATCCCCATCCTGCAAATCCTCTTCCAGACGGGCGACGCAGAGGCCGCCACGGAATGGATGGCCTGGGACTGGGGCAATGCGCAGGGAGTGCTGATGAACAACCTCAACTACATGGTGAACGGCCTCGTAGCCGACTATGGCCAGACCACCACGCTGCTCTTCATCGGACTCTTCCTTGCCGTCACCACGGCCATGAAGACCGGCGCCTATTTCCTCTCGTCGGCCACCATCATCCCCATCCGCACGGGGGTGGTGCGCGACATACGCAACCAGCTCTACCGCAAGATTACGTCCTTGCCCTTAGGCTTCTTCAGCGAAGAGCGCAAGGGCGACATCATAGCACGCATGAGCGGCGACGTGCAGGAGGTGGAGTCGAGCATCATGTCGAGCTTAGACATGCTGTTCAAGAATCCCATCCTCATCATCATCTATTTCACCACACTGCTCTTCGTCTCGTGGCAGCTCACGCTGTTCACCATTGTCTTTGTGCCCATCTTCGGGTGGTTCATGGGCATGGTGGGCCGCAAGCTGAAGCGCCGCAGCATCGAGGCACAGGCGCTGTGGAGCGACACGATGAGCCAGGTGGAGGAGACCTTGGGCGGGCTGCGCATCATCAAGGCTTTCTGCGCTGAGCAGACCATGAACGAGCGCTTCGACCGCGTCAACTCCCACTATCGCGACGACATCATGCGGGTCAACACGCGGCAGGCCATGGCCCACCCCATGAGCGAGTTCCTCGGCACAGTGATGATCATCGTCGTGCTGTGGTTCGGCGGCATCCTCGTGCTCAACGGTCACGCCCTCACCGGACCGGCCTTCATCTACTACATGGTCATCCTCTACAGCATCATCCAGCCGCTGAAGGACTTCTCAAAAGCCGGCTACAACATCCCCAAGGGTCTGGCCTCGATGGAGCGCATCGACAAGATCCTGATGGCCGAGAATGACATCAAGGAGCCGGAGCACCCCAAGCATCTTGCCTCCTTCGAGCATCAGATAGAGTTCCGGCACGTGTGGTTCGGGTACTCCACCCATGAGGCTAATGAGTCCTATGAGACCCATAAGTCCCATGAGACCCATAAGACCCATGAGACCCATGAGTCCCATGAGGCCCATTCCCCCCAAGTCACCTGGGTCCTCAAAGACATCAACCTCGTCATCCCGAAGGGCAAGACCATCGCCTTGGTGGGCCAGAGCGGCGGCGGCAAGTCGACGCTGGTAGACCTCATCCCCCGCTACTACGACGTGCAGCAGGGCGAGGTGCTCATCGACGGCATCAACGTCAAGGACCTGGGCCTGCACGACCTGCGAAGCCTCATCGGCAACGTCAATCAGGAGGCCATCCTCTTCAACGACACCTTCCACAACAACATCGCGTTTGGAACGGAGGTGGGCCAGGAGGATATCATCAATGCCGCCAAGATTGCCAATGCCTACGACTTCATCATGGCCTCGGAGCACGGCTTCGACACCAACATCGGCGACCGTGGCGGACGCCTCAGCGGCGGACAGCGACAGCGTGTGTCCATTGCCCGCGCCATCCTGAAGAACCCGCCCATCCTCATCCTCGACGAGGCCACGTCGGCCCTCGACACCGAGAGCGAGCGGCTGGTGCAGCAGGCCCTGGAGCGGCTGATGAAGACACGCACCACCGTGGCCATCGCCCACCGACTGTCGACCATCAAGAACGCCGACGAGATATGCGTGCTGCACGAGGGACGCATCGTGGAGCGCGGCACACACGACGAGCTCATTGCCCTCGACGGCTACTACAAGAAACTGCACGACATGCAGCAGGTGTAAACCGTTATTCCCCATAATCCCTGAAGTCACAACGGCCCCACAAGTCTCATTATAAACTATGGAAAAAGAAAACAAAGCAAAGGTCTGGTCAGAGACAAAAGACTATGTGATGATCACCATCGCCATGCTGTCCTACTGCATAGGATGGGCCGTCTTTCTGCTGCCCAACAACATCACCACGGGCGGCGTGGCCGGCGTGACAAGTATCTTGTACTGGGCTACGGGCATACCCGTGCAGTTTTCCTATTTCACCATCAATGCGGTGCTGCTGCTCTTCGCCCTGCGCATCCTGGGATGGAAGTTCTGCGTGAAGACCATCTTCGCCGTCACCGTGCTCACTGTCGCCGTAGGCGTAGCGACGGAGAACTACAAGGCACACCTGCTGGCCGACCAGCCGTTCATGGCTGCCATCATCGGAGCCGTGTTCTGCGGTTGCGGCGTCGGCCTCGGCCTGTCGAACAACGGCTCGACGGGCGGCACCGACATCATAGCCGCTATTGTCAACAAATACCGCGACATCTCGCTGGGCCGCGTCATCCTCATCTGCGACGTCGTCATCATCTCCAGCTCCTACTTCGTGCTGAAGGACTGGGAGAAGGTCATCTACGGCTACGTCGTGCTCTATGTCACTGCCTTCTGCATCGATCAGGTGGTGAACTCCATGCGCCGCTCGGTGCAGTTCTTCATCATCAGCGACAAGTACCAGGAGATAGGCCAGCGCATCAACAAAGAGCCGCACCGCGGCTGCACCGTCATTGACGCCCACGGTTTCTACAGCGGCAAGGAAGTAAAAATGCTCTTCGTGCTGGCCAAGCGCCGCCAGAGCGATGTCATCTTCCGCATCATCAACGAGATCGACCCCTCGGCATTCGTATCGCAGAGTGCCGTCATCGGCGTCTACGGCGAAGGCTTCGACCGCTTCAAGGTGCGGCGGCAGAAGTCGAAGGAATAATCACTTTTTATTGAACGTCAGCTGCAGCTTGCCGATGAAGGCGCCGTGCTTGCCGTTCTGGTCTACGGGCACGGGATGGCCGCTTTGGTCGTTGACATACTCCAGCTTCTCTAAATAGGAGTGGCTGTGGCCGCCAAGAACGAGGTCGATGCCCTGGGTGTTCGCTATCACGCGCTCGTCGGGCATGTCGCCCTTCGCCCAGCCTAAGTGGCTCAGGCAGATGACGTAGTCGCACTTCTTCTTGTTTTTCAGCAGATTCACCATCTCCTGTGCCTTCGCAATGGGGTCCAAATAGACCAGCGGCCCGTAGTTCTTGGTGAACACCAGCCCGTCGAGCTTAGGACAGAGGGCAAAGACGCCTATCTTGATGCCCTTTCTCTTGATAATAATGTAGGGCTTGACGATGTCCTTCAGCTCGGTGTCGGCGAAGTCGTAGTTGGAACACACGATGGGAAACTCGCACATCTTGAAGATGCGGATCATGTTGTCCAGTCCGAAGTCAAACTCGTGGTTGCCGATGGTCACGGCATCGTAGCGCATCTTGTTCATCAGCCCTACCTCAACGTCGCCCTCGAACATCGAGTAGTAGGCCGAGCCCTGCGAGAAGTCGCCGCTGTCGAAGAGCAGCAGGTCGGGGTCTTTCTGGCGTTCCTGCTCCAGCAGTGTCAGCCGTCGCAGATAGCCGCCGCGGTCGGCCAGCATCGTGTCGGCCAGGTTCTTGTTCAGGGGCATGATGGTGGAATGTGTGTCGTTGGTGTGCAGAATGGTGAGGGTCTTCTGCTGCTGTGCGCCTACGCTCATTGTAAACAGCAGCGCTATGATAGTGATGATATGTCTCATGGTTTTTCTCGTTTATAGGGTTGTTGACTATTGTTGGATGGTGATTCTTCCCTCCACCTTTGCATCCACTTCCTTGCCTTCAGCGTGGAAAGCCTTGAAATAGTTCATGATGAGGTAGCGTGAGTTGTCCTTGTCTTCCTGCGGCGACACGGTGTTGGTGCCGTCCTTGAAAGCAGCCATGCCGTCATTACCCTGCACGACGTAGTCGAGGGTGACGACGCGGTACTGACGCTGCGGGTCGATAAGCTCACCGTTGAGCCGGGCCGACACCAGCTTGCCGTCGTTGGTGATGAACAGCTGCACGCCGTGGCTCACACATTCGCCACCACGCTTTGCAATCTGGCCAAACAGTTCCAGCACTTTTTCGCCTGTCAACGTGGTGAAGGCAATCTTGTTCTCGAAGGGCGCGATGTCGTTAATGTCGCCATAGGTGACAACGCCCTTCGACAGCGCAGCACGGATGCCGCCAATGTTGTAGACGCCGAAGTCAACCTTCTCGCCATAGTCCTTGGCAGCCCAGACCATCACGTCGGCCAGCAGGTTGCCAATCTCGCACTCAGGTCGATACTTGTCCATATCGCGGGCGGCGATGCCCATCACGGGGCTCATCACCTCGTCCACCTTTGCCTTATAGGGAGCCAGGAACGCCGTGCCCTGCGCGTTGGGCTCACTGTCGAAGCGGTTGTTAACCAGGATTCTCGAGCGCTCCACGCCAGCTATCTGATAGTGCGTGGTGCATCCCACGGCCATCGCTGTGACGGCACCGAGGGCAAAGATTCTTAAAATTGCTTTCATCGTGTTTTCGCTTTTTCCTTGCAAATATACATAATAATCCTGACACACAAGAGGAAAGTGCTGGCCAATGCTGTTAAATAAACTTAACGAAAGAACGACAGTCCTCAACTATAGCTTCATTTTGCATTTCTCTCGACTTTTCGTTACTTTTGAAGAAATGTCAGGGTTGCATCGCCTACAGGGGGCTGACAACCCTGTCTTTGCTGACACGCTTCTTGATACTGGCAATATCCTTGTCATATGCATTGAGCAATGTCGCCCTTTTTTTACGCTCATTCTGCGTTAATTCTCCATATTTGTTTCTTGAAGTGAATCTTTTTGTGTAATTTTGCCGTTGAAAACAACTGACAACCGATTCTATGCGTCAAAAGTAGGAAGTAAATTAATAACCATACAAATTCACTCTGAAATGAAAAACTTAAAAACATGGATGCTGGCCGCCATCCTCCTGACAAGCGGCCTCAGTGCGTTGACATCATGCAAAAAAGCCGTAGACAGCCGTCCGGCGACAGAGGCAACGGTCGCAGAACCTCAGATTACAGAGCCAACGGAAGTAGAAAAAACCGAGCTGATACGCACCAGCCAAAGCTGGGACGGCGTCGAGCTGCCTGACTACTTTGAGGGCCGCCCCGAACTCGTGGCCATGAAGTATGTGTTCCCTGCCGGGCAGAAGTTGGGCTGGCATCATCATCCCGTTATGAACTACGGCATACTGATACAGGGTGAGCTGACCATCATCGGGCAGGACGGCAAGGAGAAGACTGTCCATGAGGGCGAGCCCGTCGTGGAAATGGTGAACACCATCCATCACGGCGAGAACCGAGGCACCAAGCCCGTCATCCTCTACATGTTCTATCTCTCACAGAAGGACATGCCGCTGGCCGTGCAACATCCAGAGATTCCTTTGGAATGAAAATTACCATGCACGCCTTTAGCCCCGAAGGAACGACAGAACACGCGAACAGGTTCTGTCGTTCCTTCGGGGTTGTTTTACTGCTGACGACGGTTATTTTTCGAGGAGGGCAACGGCGTAGGCGCTGATGCCTTCCTGACGGCCGGTGAAACCGAGCTTTTCCGTGGTGGTGGCCTTGATACTGATCTGGTCGGGGTCGCAGCCGATGACGGCGGCCAGGGTCTGCTGCATCTGCGGGATATGCGGGTTCATCTTCGGGCGCTCGGCACAGATGGTGGCGTCGATGTTTCCAAGGACAAAGCCCTTGGACGCTATGAGCTGGATGGTTTTCTTAAGAATGATTTTGCTGTCCATGCCCAGCGTCTCGTCGCTGGTGTCGGGGAAGTGATAGCCGATATCGCGCATGTTGGCGGCGCCGAGTATGGCGTCGCAGATGGCGTGTATCAGCACGTCGGCATCGCTGTGGCCCAGCAAGCCAAGCTCATAGTCCAGCTTGATTCCGCCTAACCACAATTCGCGGTCAGGCACCAGGCGATGAACGTCATAGCCAAATCCTACTCTTGTCATGGGTTCTGGGGGTGATGTGGGTGGGGTGGGTGATGTGGGTGATGTGGGCAATGTGGGCGAGGTGGGCAATGTGGGCAATGTGGGCAGGGTGGGCGTTAAGGGGATAGAGGATTTTTACTTCCTAAAGAGATCCTTGATGCCGTCCATGTCGAAGGCGAGGGTGAAGCGGAGCGTCTGGTCGAGGGGATTCGACTGCGCCGTGGAGATGACATAGCCCACGTCGAGCGAGAAAACGCTCATGCGGAAGCCGCCGCCCACGGTGAAATACTTGCGGTTGCCCTTCGACTCACTCTCATGGTGATAGCCGGCGCGCAGCGAGAACTTGTCGTTGTACACATATTCGGCACCTACGCTCCACTGTACCTCTTCCATCTCCTCCTTGAATCCGCCCGGTGCATCGCTGAAGCTGTCGAACATGCCCTTGATGCTCGAGATGTCGCTGTACTCGCGGCGCACGCGGTCCTGATAATCCGAGTTCGACTCGTCCACGCCTTGACGGGGCACGGTGGGCACCAACAGCTTGTTGGCATCGGCGGCCAGGGTGAAGCGGTTGTACTCGTCGACGGGAATCATCAGCGAGGCGCCCAGGCGCAGGTTGGCCGGGATGAACTGGCTCTCCTCGTCGCCATAGAACGATATCTTCGAGCCGATGTTGGTGGCCGTCAAGCCCAGGCCGAGCTGGCACTCACGGTTGCCCAGCATCACGTAGTTGTTGTAGTAGAAGGCGATGTCGGCGGCGAAAGCCGATGCCGGCTTGGAGTCCTCGCTGTAGTCGTAGCGCAGATCGCTGTATATCCATCGCAGTCCGACGCCCATGGAGAAGCTCTCGCTGAGCATTCGCGAGTAGGCCACGTCGAGCGACATCTCGTAGGGGTTGACGGTCATCTCGCTGTCGTCGGCGGTGTACACCTCGCCCAAGGAGAAATAGCGCAGCGAGCCTGACAGGGCTCCATAGTCGCCTATGCGGTAGTAGCCTGCCATATAGGCCAGGTCGATGTCGCTGACCAGCTGTCGCAGCCACGGTGTGTAGTTCAGCGCGACGCCAGCACGGCTGATGCAGAAAGGATATTTAGCCAGGTTCCAATACTGCGAGTTCACGTCGGGGTCGGTGGCACAGCCCACGTCGCCCATGCCGGCAGCACGTGCGTCGGGAGCAATGGTCTGCGACACGACGGCGTGGTCCACGGGGTTGAACGTCGTCGTCTTATAATCGTCGGCAGCTGCCTTAAAGGGCACCAAGGCAAAGAGGCTGAGCATCAGCAGCAGGCTTCGGGTTTTGTCTGTCATCGTTGTTTTGTTTTTATTGTATTTCTATAAACGTTAGTATCATCACTATTATTGCTTTCCGTAGAGCTTTTTCTTCATCCGGCCGTCCTTGCCGCGCACTATGAGCAGCTGTTTCCTTGAATGTGGAACCACGCTGCGCCCCTGCAGGTCGTAATAACGGTTTTGGGCTATTGCTTCACGGTTATCGGCCACCACGATGCCCGAGGGCGTGTACTGCGGCCCTGTGACGAAGGTGAGGCTGAAGAGCGACGAATGGTTGAGCACGTCCCATGCTCGCAGCGTCAGCTCGTGGTGTCCGTCGTCGAGGAGGGGCAGCTGGAAGTCGAGACTGCCTGAGCGATAGTCGCCGAAGTCATAGCTGAAGTATTCGTTGAGGTTGTAGGTGTAGCGCATCAGGCCGTCGACCACCAGCTCTATGTCGTGTCCTATGCCGCTGCCCGCCACGTTGATGCCGTCCTCGTCGTACAGTTCGGCATGGAGTGTGGGATTGTTGCCGGTATGGTCGCCGTCCTGGAAGTCGGGGCTGTCGAGCCATGCCGTGACGGCCGGCCCTTCACCTTCTGCCTCATAGTCGGCGGCACTGACCATCACGAAGTTCTCGCTGCTGCCATGCGCTATGGTCTGGCGGTCGTTGCTCACGGCATACACCTGCATCAGGCCGGTGGTGTCGGCATAGCTGATGTCCTTGGGCACGGCAAAAGCGATACGGAACCGCCCGTCGATGATGCTGTCGGAGCCTACGAAGAGCGTGGTCGGCCTGTCGGTGTAGACCAGTGGCTTGCGTGGCATCTCTTTGGCTTCAAGGGGATTCATGCGGCAGGTGATGGTCTGCAAGGCATCCTTCACGGTCAGCGTGGCCACCCCTCTGAAGAGGCTGTCGCCCTCGATGTGGCCTGCCACCGATGCGGTGTCGCCCGCCGTGAGATATTGCCGCCCAGCGTCCACACTCTGCCCGTTGATGCTGTCTATGACCACGTGTGCCGTAGGCAACGGCAGTCGCACCGCCGGGTCGCCCAGGAATGCGAAGTGCAGCTTGTTGATGCCGGCCTGCAGCTGTGTCTTCCTTGGCCCCAGCACCTGGTCGTTCTTGGCCTGGCGCAGTGCCTCGCCGATGGGTTGCGGTCTGCCGCCGTCCATGTCAAAGAGATGCTTGGTGAAAGCGAGATTCAGCGAGCGGTTGTGCAGGGCATAGACGGTGCGCGTGGTGCCGATGAAGGCGATGGCGCCGCCATTCTTGTTGAAGAGTGCCTGCTCGCCGATGTTCTCTATATAGCCGTCGAAGGGCGACACCTCGCAGGAGGCGGTAAACCACAGCGGCAGCCGCAATGACGTGGGCGCCTTGAAGTCGCTGAGGAACACCACGTTCTCATGCGACAGCACCAACGAGCTGCCATGTCCGCAGTAGTTCATCAGCAGGGCACCCTCGCGCATCTGCTGCAGGATGAGGCGCGTCACGTCGGGATAGCAGTTGCCCAGTCCGTTGGTGGTGCGCTCGTAGGCATCCCAGTGAATCTTCTTCACGTTGTAGTCGGGCCACTGCTCAATGACCATCTCTGCCACTGCCTCGGCATCGTTCATGTGCATATTGGCATTGCCGTCGTCGCCCATGAAGCAAGCGATGTTCTGCCATGCGCCGGCCAGCTCGTTGCTGGTGTAGCTCTCTATCTTGTCCACCACGTTCTTGGCCTCGTCGGCGTTGCGCACTGGAATACGTCCCACGGCCACGTCGCATTTGTCGGTCTTGATGATGTCGGCGCCCTCGCCTTCGTCGAGAAATCCGAAGAAGTCGTCGCTGACATAACAGGCTGTCTCGCTGACGGAGTTCTCGCTCTCATAGCAGAGCAGCAGGTCGTCGGCGTCCAACTGGCTGAAGTCGTTGGTGAGGAGGCGGTTGTCGTAGGCAGCATCGCCGAAGAGTATGAGGAATCGGGGCATGTCGGCCTCGGTCTCTGCGCGGTCGTAGAGCATCTTGAGGTAGCGGCGGTAGGCGTTGGCGTCGGGCGTGCCGCTGCTGAACTCGTTGTAGAGCTGGTCGGCGCGCACCACGTTGACCCGCAGGCTGTCGCGGTCGCGGTGCAGCTGCGCCAGTCGCTCGGCCTCTGCGGTCAGCTTGCCCGATGCCGGCACGATGATGACCATGTCGGCAGCGCTGTCGGCATGCAACTGCTGCGGAGCCACGTCGCCCATGATGAGCGGCTGGCCGAAGGGCGCCGTGCTCAGGTCGGGCATGGGTGCCGGCTCCTGAAAGCGCATCTCGATGTTGTCGAGGCGCATCACGGCGCCGGAAATCTGACGGATGGTGATGGTGACGCTGTCCCCCGGCGGGCAATCGACGGGGAAGGCCCACACATCTGACGCGGCGCGCATATAGGTGTCGAGTCCCTGCTTCGTTGAGGCGGTGGCTCGGCCGTCAATCAGGATGCTGCCCAGCAGTGTATCGCCCAGATGCACCGTAGCCTCACAATCGCCGGCGTAGGACATCACGACGCTAACCACGCCTTTGCACCGGCCCATGGTGGGCAGCCTATAGCTAAGCCCTGTCTCTGAGGGGATGATGCGTTTGTCGAACAGGTTGCGCCCACCGTGATACCAGGCGTAGTCGTCCACCTCATAGAGCGTGTGATAGTCGTTGGCAGCAGGATAGAAGGATGCCGCGAACTGGATGCTGTCGACAGTGAGGGCAGCGGAATCACACTCTGTCAGGAAATAGCAGCCCACATTGCTGTAGGGGTTGCGGATGCGTGCCTCGGAAGCCGGCGTCTCCCAGTTGACAGGGCCAACACCATAGAACAGGCGCCGCCCGTTCACCTGGCACAGTGGCACCTGCGGCAGCTGGTCGGTGGCGTTGAGATAGTCGGACGAGAGGCCCTCGGGCTGCAGTGCACCGCCATAGCCAAAGACGCCGACGCGCTCAGGGCTGTCGAAGCCGGCAGCGTGGAGGAGCGAGTCGCTCAGCTCGTAGATGCCGGTCTCAGGGACTGCAATCTTCACCCAGCGGCCAGAGAGGAAGGGAGAGGATGAAGAGGATGCAGAGGACAAAGAGGATGCAGAGGACTCAGAGGACACAGAGGACTCATAAGACTCATAGGACTTATAAGACCTATAAGACCCATAGGACTTATAGGGCCTATAGGCCTCATCAGCCTTCTGGCCCTTTACCACTACCTTAAAGCTGGTCATCAGCAGGTTCTTGCCCTCTCGGCGCACAAAGGGCACGAAAGAGGCATAGATGCTGCCGCGCTTGCGCGACGTGCCCACGAAACTGTCGATGACCGGCCACTCGGGCAACGGCTCGCCGATGAGCTTCTTGTAGCGGCGGGCCTGGCGGCGCTTCATGGGCTGAAACTCGGGATACTCGATGCTGACGGTGTAGACAGAGTCCTGATAGGCCGGCCCCAGCTCCTGCACAAAGGAGAAATGCGGCACCACGCTGTCTATTTGCAGGTCGGAGGCATTGAGCGTGAAGTAACGCTGCGCCACAGCCTTCGCGGGCAGCAAGGCCAGCAGGCTGCACAGCAGGACTGCCATCGCGGCTTTTCGCCTTATATATATAATAATGTGTGCCATGAGTAACTATCTGCTTAGTATGATCAGTTTCTGCGCCTTCGACGCCTTCGAGCTGCCGTCGCTGCTGATGAGCACGCGATAGAGATAGACACCGGTCTGCAGGCGACTGCCGCTGCTGGTGGTCAGGTCCCAGTCGAGCGTATAGGTATTGTCGGTACTGACGCCCGTCTCCTGCTTTGCCCACAGCATCCGGCCAGAGGCATCAAACACCTCAAGGAAGATGTCCATGGTGCTGCCGGTGCGGTCGTGGTTGATGATAAAGCTGGTGTTGGTGCGGGCGGGATTATGGGTGCACTCCACGCTGAAGCAGTTGGGCTCCAAGGCGCGCACCACAGTGAAGACCAGCTCTGCCACCGACGAGTTGTTGTGTATGTCCCAGGCACGGAACGTCAGTCGGTGCTCGCCCTCACTCAGCTCGGGAAGGCTGTAGCCCACGCTGCCCGACTTATAGTCGCCGAAGTCAAACTGGAAATAGTCGTTGAGCGTGTAGGTCATCGTGGGGTCGCCGTCGATGGTGAGCTGCAGGTCGTGCCCCACGCCGTTGCCCGAGGCATTGATGCCGTCCTTGTCGCTGAGCTGTGCAAAGAACCAGGGCGTGGTGTTCACCTGGCCACCGTTCTGGAACGATGTGGTGTTGAGGTAACAGTAGATGGAAGGTCCGATGCCGTCGTTGGCGGCCATCTCGGCACTTGCCATGCTGAAGGCCTCGCTACTGCCCTGCACCGCCAGCTGCCGCGACTGGCTGACCGCATAGGCCGTCATGCGCCCGGTGCCCTCGTGGTAGCTGATGTCGCGCGGCACGACGAAGGTGAGGCGGAAACGGCCTTGGCGCACGCTGTCCTGTCCGTTGTAGATGGTGGAGGGGCGGTCCTGGAAGGTGAACGGTGTCTCTGCGCCGTCGTCGCCCTGATTGTTCAGACGGCAGGTGACGGTCTGCTCCACGTCCTTCACCGTCAGCGACACGATGCCGTCGAAAGACTCGGTACCCTCCACATGACCGGCCACCACAGCCTCCTGGCCCACAGGCAGCAGGATGTTGCTGTCGGCCCCTACGGGCTGGCCGTTGATGCTGTCGATGACCAGCCCGGCCTGTGGCGCCGCGAGGGTCAGGGCCGGGTCGCCCAACAGCGAGTAGTGCAGCTTGTTGATAGGATAGGTGTCGGAGCGGGTGCGGTCGGAGGGGTCGTCGCCGATGGAGCGCACATCGTTTTTCGACAGTCGCACGGCGTCGCCCAAGGTGTTGCGCCGGCCGTTGGTGCTGCCAAGGACAAATTTCAGGAAGGAGCAGTTCATGTTCTGGTTGTCGCCGGTGTACACGGTGCGCGTGGTGCCGAAGAAGGCGATGGCTCCGCCGTGGGCGTTGAGCATGGCCGTCTCGCCGAAGTTCTCCTCTTGCGTGTCGAAGGGCATGATGTCGCACGAGGCCGTCACCCACAGCGGCAGGCGCAGCGATGTGGCGGCGGAGAAGTCGGAGAGGTTGAGCACGCGCTCGTGCGAGATGGTATAGGGTGAGCCGTGGCCGCAGTAGTCCATGATGAGCGCTCCCTGCTGTATCTGCTGCTGCAGCAGTCGCGTGACGTCAGGATAGCGCTTGCCGGTGGGTGTGCTGATGAGCTCGTAGGCGTCCCAGTAGACCTTGCGTATGTTGAACGAGGGATGCTCGCTGACCACGGTCTTCACGGCAGCATCGGCCTCACGCATGTGTACGTTGCCGTTGCCGTCGTCGCCCATGAAGCAGAGGGTGTTCTGCCAGTCGCCGGCGTGGGCGTTGTTGGCGTAGTCGATGATTTTGTCGACCATGATTTTTGCCTCGGCCTCAGTGCTGGCCGGCAGGCGTCCCACGCCCACGTCGGTGCGGTCGCGCTTGGTCAGGCTGGCGCCCTCGCCCTCGTCGAGCATACAGAAGAAGTCGTCGCAGACGTAGCTCATGGTCTCGCTGAACGAGTTCTCGCTCTCGTAGCAGAGCAGATAGTCGTCGGGCGATGCCTGCCGCCAGTCGGTGGTGAGCATGCGGTTGTCCCAGGCGCCGTCGCCGAAGAGCAGGAGGTAGCGCGGCATGTCGGCCTCGCTCTCAGCCCGGTCGTAGAGCATCTTCAGGTAGCGGCGGTAGGCGTTGGCATCGGGCGTGCCGCTGCTGAACTCGTTGTACAGCTCGTCGGCGGGCACGATGCGGACACGCAGGGAGTCGCGCTCCTCGTGCAGAGCCTTCAGGCGCTCGGCCTGCGCCAGCAGCTTCTGTGTCGTGGGGATGATGATGACCATGTCGACGGCAGTGTCGGCATGATGGTCCTGATTGGTGATGCCATAGACAAACTGCGGCACGGGGAAGTCATCGCTGCTGAGCTGTGGAGCGGGAGCCGGCGTGGGCATGGTCAGCGCTAAGTAGTCGAGGCGCACGGTGGCGTCGCCCGACGTCTGGCGCAGGCGCACAGCGTTTTTCGCCTGCAGCAGTGAGCTGAGGGCAAAAGACTGCGTCCGCTGCACAGCCTTCGACTGCGACGGCAGGCTCTCGGTGATGCTGACCGTACCGACGATGCTGTCGTTGACCGTGACGCTGACCTTGGCCGGGCCGTCGCTGGTGATGACCACGGTGAGGGTGCCGCTGTCGGTGTGTGCCGCCAGCTCATAGGTGGAGCCATCGGCGCTGACAGGGGTGCTCTCGAAGAGATTGCGTCCGCTGTGATACCACGAGTAGTCGTCCACTTCGTGCAGCGAGTGGTAGTCGTTGGTGACAGGGTAGAACGACGACACAAACTGTGCGCTGTCGACGGTGAGGGGCGCCTCGTCGCTCTCGGTGAGGAAGTAGCAGCCCACGTCGCTATAGGGATTCCTGATACGCGTCGTGGCCGTGGCACTCTCCCACCCTACCGGCCCGACGGCATGGAACAGTCGGCGCCCGCCAACGGTGCAGGTGGGCACCTCGGGCAGGTCGTCGGTGGCCGTGAGGTAGCTGCTGCTGAGCACTTCAGGCTGCAGAGCGCCACCATAGCCATAGATCTTCACGCGGTCGAGGCTGCTGAAGCCGGCACGGCGCACCAGCTGCTCGGTGAGCTGATAGACGCCGGTCTGCGGCACGCTGATCTTCACCCAGCGGCCGGAAGAGAGGACGGAGTGAAGAGCATACGAAGCCCCCCCTACTGCCCCCGAGGGGGCTTCTCTACTCTTTAGGACACTTGTGTCCCCCTCGGGGGACGACAGGGGGGCTTTGTGCTTCGTTATCTTAAAGCTCACCAGCTTCTGGTACTTCCCGTCGCGGAACACCAAGGGGACGAAGGACACACAGAGCGTGCCCTGACGACGGCTGACGCCGATGTACTGCTCCACCTGGGGCAAGGCAGGCAACGGCTCGCCGCTGACGGCCTCATAGCGACGGATGTCGGCCTCGCTCATGTCGATAAACTCAGGATAATCGATGCTCACCGTGTAAACGCTGTCGGCAAAATGCTCGCCCAAAGGGATGTTGCAGTGGTAAACAGGCAGCAAAGAGTCAATCCTAACCTCACGGGCGGTCAGGTTGACAAACTCCTGCGCTCCGGCTCGAAGCACGGCGCACAGCAGCAAGAGGAAGAGAAACATTTTCTTTCTCATCTATTATAATAACGCGAGCATATACACTTTTATTGTATCAACCGGCAAGTAAGTTTTGGGGGAAAGTTTCGGACTTTTTTCCGTGCTCTGAGGCTAAAAAACCGGGGGCACGCTGTATTACTGGTTTTTCAGCCCATATTTGTCTGTAACCTCTTCACTTTTACTATTTTAAAATTGTCCGTAATTTTTCTTTACATTTCGGACTTTTTGTCCGAAGGCTTCGGACAGACTGTCCGAAGGCTTCGGACGACCAGTCCGAAGCCTTCGGACTTTTTTGAGGAGGCCATATTTAAAACCGGGAACGCTTGCCATAGTAAAAAGTGGCCCGTGCTGCTGAAAAAAAAGTAACCTATTCCCCCCCTTGAAAAGGGGGGGGCAGGGGGGGATGAAACTTTGCGCAGATGAATCCCCCTCTAACTCCCCCTTTGCAAGGGGGAGAATTGAGTTACCGCAAGCCTTTGCTTGTAGCTGTCATGATACATTCTTATGAGGAGTCGGTTTGCTTCTATATTGGCGTGCACACTATCGGGTAATTGAGGATAATCATAAAGAATTCAAGCGGATAACAGACAATTATCGCTTGATTTTCAATAATCTCATCATCCATCGTTGCGCCTACCGTTTCTCGGCACGTTCCAGCTGGCGGACGGGGAAGGTGAAGTAGGTGTCGGGGAACGGCTCGTCCTTCAGGGTGAAGTGCCACCACTCTGTGGCGAAGGGCTTGAAGCCGTGACGCATCATGGCCTGGCGGAGCACCATGCGGTTGTGAAACTGCTCGGCGGTGATACTGCGATTGGCGGGACTCTTGCTGTTCTCGGGCGAGCCGAGCGTCTCCTTCGTCGCCAAGCGGTTGCCTGTGTACTCCATTGTCTCGGGGTTGCCGCAGAAGTCGGGATGGCTCTCCGGGCCGAACCAGTCGAAGGTGCCGCCCATATCCACCTCTTTCTCTGTCTGCATGTCGAATAGGGTGAGGTCGACGGTGCTGCCACGCGTGTGTCCGCTGCGCTCACAGATATACTCCAGTGGGAAGAGCACCTTCTTGTCGAGGTCGGGATAGAAGTATGCCTTCATCAGCGTGTCGGCGATGTCGGCTCCCCAGCGCATGAAATGGTCGACGCCGCACTGTGGACGGTAGGCGTCGTAGATCTTCAGCCGGTAGCCCTGAGCCTTCAGTTCGTCGCTGACGGCACGCAGGCTGTCGGCGGCCTGACGCGTCAGGAGGGCTGTCGGCTCCAAATAGCCGTCGATGCGCTTGCCCACGAAGTTGTAGGTGCCGAAGTATCGTATCTCCAGGATGGCATCGGGCACGACGTCGGTCAGGGTCACAAACTGGCTGCTGTCATCGGTTGCTGACAGCACCTGAGCAGAAGCCTTCTCCCTACAGCTGGAAAAAGCCACAATGCCGCATATTAAAAGGACGGCGACATACATCCATTGTCTTCTCTGTTTCATCATTTATTCAAGTTTTGTATTCGCTCGACTTTCAGGAGTTAAAGGAGTTAAAGACAAATGACTCTTCATGAGAATCCTTTGTCTCCAGGGTGCAATTCGTAGCAAAGCTATTGCCTTTAACTCCAAAAACTTGCGAAAGTCGAATCATTTCTGTAATAATTGTGGTGCAAAGGTACGGAAAAAAACTATACGATTCTTCATTTTTTTCTCGTTTTTTCACCATTTGAGCATAAAAATCATTACCTTTGCATCTCGATTGACGACAAGTGATGAGCATAAAGAAGGAAAAACAAGAGAGAAGAGCGTGGAGCGCTGTTGTCTGCATGGCAGCCGTCGGCTTGCTGTTGAGCGGCTGCATCAAGGATGAACCCCTGAACGCTGAGTGCGACATCACCGCTGCTTACGTGTGTGTAGACAATGCTGACGACATGTTCTTCCATGCGAGCGATACCCTTGTGCATGTTGGCTCTGACGAGAGTAACATACAGTTCACCGTGCGCCGCGCTGCCGACCTCACCCGCCTGTCACCGCGTTTCACCATCACCGAGGGCGCAACCATCAGCCCTGCCAGCGGCTCCACCCACGACTTCAGTCAGGGGCCGGTGAGCTATACCGTCACCTCGCAGGACAGGCAGTGGAGCCGCCAGTATCAGGTCGCTTTCCTGCCCGTAGCGGTGACGGTGACCGACACGGTGAAGTATGACTTTGAGCACTTCGGCCTGGATGGCAAGTACCAGAGATTCTACGAATGGTACGAAGCGAACGATGGTGTGACGGAGCGGCTGTGGGCTACGGGCAATGGCGGCTTCTTCCTGGCCAACTCCTCCAAAGCTGCCGACGACTATCCCACGGTGCCCTGCGACGACGGCTTCGATGGCAAGTGCGTGAAGCTGACCACGCTCGACACCGGTCCCCTGGGGCGCAGCACAGGGCGCCCCATCGCTGCCGGCAATCTGTTTCTGGGCTACTTCAACACCGAGCTGGCACTGCGTGATGCCCTCCGCTCCACTGAGATGGGCGTGCCCTTCACCCATCAGCCGAGCAAGCTGACGGGCTACTACCGCTTCCAGCCCGGCAAGGAATACAAGAACAAGGCGCAGCGCGTGATAGAGAACCGCACGGACAGCGCCGATGTCTATGCCGTTCTCTACCGCAATCATGACGAGGCCGGCCGCCCCGTGGTGCTCTATGGCGACAATGTGCTGACCAGCCCCCTCATCGTGAGCAAGGCCCGCGTGGGCTACGTGAAGCCTTCGAGCGAGTGGACATACTTTGAGGAGGACTTCAAGCAAATGGGCGAGGTGGACGAAGAGCTGCTGAGCAACCGTGGCTACAATCTGGCATTGGTGTTCTCGTCAAGCATCAACGGCGCCAGCTTTGAGGGGGCCATCGGCTCAACGCTATACATAGATAAGGTGAGAATCATCTGCACACACGACGAATGAAATGAAGAAGGTCATACTATCTACCATCCTGTTCCTCCTGTTGGCTCTTGGCTCTACAGCCGCGATGATGCCGACGGACGGCGACCTGACGCTTGAAGCGCGTGCCGGTTACAGCGTCGGAGCCACCGCTCCCATAGGCATCCCGGCCACGATACGCAAGGTGAACAGCTTTTCGCTGACGCCCAACGTCCTGATAGGCATTGACGCCCGTTGGCACATGTGTGGGCGGTGGGCGCTGCAGTCGGGCCTGCATTTTGAGAACAAGGGCATGGATGCCGCAGTGACCACCAAGGGCTATCACATGGCGATGGTGAAGGGCGGCGAGAGGCTGGAGGGCGTTTATACCGGCCGTGTGGAACAGCATGTGAAACAGTGGATGCTGACGCTGCCTCTGCAAGCATGCTATGACTTGGGAAAGGCGTCGGCCACCGGCGATGACGGAAGCCACCGGCCGCTGTGGCGCCTGCGGGCGGGTCCTTATGTGTCGCTGCTGACAGCCCGCGGCTTCTCGGGCAATGTGTCCGACGGCTATCTGCGCAAAGACAATCCCACAGGGCAGAAGATAGAGATGGGTCATGAGCCGGAGGAGCGCGCCACCTATGACTTCAGCGAGGACATGCGTCGATGGCAGGTGGGCGTGGCCGTGGGTGCCGACTGGAGCCTGGCCTCGCGTTTGGGCCTGAGTGCCGACCTGTCGTGGGGACTGACGGGCATCATGCACTCCGACTTCAAAACCGTGGAGCAGACGCTATACCCTATCTACGGAACCATTTCGATCACATATAAATTGAAATAGAAATGGGAGTTAAAATTTTAACTTCCTCTTTAACTTCAATTTTAACTTCCCCTTTAACTCCAAAAAAATAAATAGATATGAGAAAAATAATTGCAACCCTAATGGCAGCCGCAACAGTGCTGATGGCACAGGCTACCGACTACACCGACAAACTGCTGGTGCTGGTGAACGGCGAAGGCGCCGAACAGGAGGCCACCATTACTGTGACTGAGCACAACGGCCTCTATGACTTGAACCTGAAGAACTTTGTGTTGATGAACGGCGAATCGCCCGTGCCCGTTGGCAACGTGGAACTGAAAGACATACAGCCCGAGGAAGCCAATGGCGCCGTGTTCCTGCGCGTCGTCAAGGACATCACGTTGAGCGAAGGCGATGCTCCCGACGTGCCGTTCTGGATGGGTCCCATGCTGGGCGAGCTGCCCGTGGAGGTGACAGCAGTGCTGTGTGACGGTAAGCTGCGTGCGCTGATCGACCTCGACCTCACCACACAGTTGGACCAGATCATCAACGTGCGCTTCGGCAAAGCACTGGTGTCGGGCACCGACTGGCATATCCCCAACAGCGACTTTGAGGCATGGCATGCGTCGGCCGAAGGATATGTAGAGCCCAACGCCTGGCACTCGTTTGAGAGTGCGACGGGGATGCTGGCTGCTTTGGCCGGCCACCACATAGAGAAGTCGGACAACGGACGCAACGGCTCGTCATGTGCCCGTCTGCTGGCCACCTCCATCTTCGGCATCGTGGCCAACGGCACCATGACCACTGGCCGCCTGAATGCCGGCGCAATGGTTGCTGCCGATCTTGCCAACCACTCATTCTTGGACATCAGCCTGACCGACACCGACGGCAATGGCGACCCGTTCTACGTTCCGCTGACAGGACGGCCTGACTCGCTGACACTGTGGATGCAGTTCCGTCAGAAGACACCAAACGACAGCCATCCCTACGCATCGGTGAGCGCCATCATCACCGACGGCACACCCTATCAGGATCCGGAAGACAAGGCCTACGACAACGTGGTGGCAAGGGCCAAGGACAACAAAATAGGCGTCACAGGCAATGAGTGGCGGCGCATCAGCATCCCCTTTGTCTATACCGACAACCATGTGGAGCCGAAGGCCATCCTGGTGACGGTCTCTACCAATGCCGACCCAGGACAGGGCAGTGGCGACGATGAAGTGCTGGTAGACGATTTGTCGCTGGTTTACAACCATAAGCTGTCGTCGCTCAATGTTGAGGGATTCTCGCCTGACGTGTTCAGCTACCATGTCAATGAGATGGCCCTCGACGACATCCAGGCGCAGGCCGACGGCAAGAACGCTTACGTGCTGAAAAGCATAGAGACGGAAGGGAACGAAAAGCGCGCCGTCGTCAAAGTGTACAGCGGCGACCTCCAGGCTTGCAACACCTATACCATCAACTTTGCCATCGACAGCAGCATCTCCTCGCTGTCCACTCAGCAGCTGCCAGCCGTCTGTTATTCATTAGGCGGCCAGCGCATCAGCCACCCACAGGCCGGCAAGGTCTGCATCGTCAGGCAGGCCGATGGCAGGATGGTGAAAGTCGTCAAATAATCCAATTCCAGTTAAAGGAGTTAAAGGAGTTAAGGGAGTTAAAGGAGTTAAGGGAGTTAAAGGAGTTAAGGGAGTTAAAGGAATTAAGGGAGTTAAAGGAGTTAAAGACAAATGACTTTCCATGGAAAGCCGTTGTCTTAGGGTCAACTGCTATATCATTGCCCATTGTTTTTGTCATCTGGGGCTTTTATGCAATAGGTTTCCTGCCGAGAAACCTTTGGTTTCCTGCCGAGAAACCGATGGTTTCTCGGCAGGAAACTTTTAA
>JAEEGI010007437.1_pt1 | contig 24538 bp, 19 predicted proteins | sample 8958751 | NCBI WGS metagenome assembly JAEEGI01 (sample SAMN16246545, study PRJNA631951) | gut metagenome | biome: gut microbiome; feature: rumen; material: KS-attached | host: Bos | place: Iran: Karaj | collected 2018-10
TGTCGCTACCTGGTTTGAACGCTTCATAGATGCGGACAGGGTTCTTGTGATCCTCGCCAACCGGGACTACAGGGATGTAAGGGCGTATTTGGGTTACTGGAACGGAATGGAAGCAATCGCAAGGGACAAAGAGCCGGAGCCCATCGTGTCGATTGAGGATATTGCACTCAAAAGTGTCGACAAGTCGAAATGGGAGAGCTTCTGCGGGAAGTACGAGCATCCCGAAGACACCGATTTCATCGTCGACGAGGTCTGGATGCAGGACGGCGAGATTTACGCGAGAGCCATCGACGAAGACGGGGACAAGATGAGCTTCCGCCTCTACCCCATCGGGGAGAACGAGTTCGGCCGCAAGGGCGGCATGCTCAAGCTGAAATTCGGCGAGGGCTGCGTGATGTACGACGATTTCACCTGCAAAAAACAGGAAGGAGAATGAAGCGCATGGATAAGAAAACAACCATAGAAAACCTGGCCCGTGCGGCCCACGAAAAGGGCGGATTCACGGGCGTATGGCTCTACGCCGAAAAAGGTGAGATCATATCGAAAGGCGCAATCGGCATGACCGGTCAGACGGGGAATGAACCCGTCCGGGAGGATATGGTATTTGACCTTGCTTCGGTCAGCAAACAGTTCACTGCGACGGCGATCATGCTTCTCAGGAGAAAAGGACTGCTCAGCCTTGAGGACGAAATCACGAAATTCTTCCCCGAACTTCCCTATAAGGGCGTCACGGTACGCCATCTGCTCAATCACACCGGCGGCCTGCCCGACTATATGGACTGGGTCGAAGAGACCGCGATCCGGGAAAACACGATCCCGGGCAACGATATTATGATCCGCTTCCTTTGCGAATGCGGAAAAGGGGCGGAGTTCGCTCCCGGCGAAAAGTTTGAATACTCCAACACCGGTTACTGCGTACTGGCCGAGATTGTGGAAAAGGTGTCGGGCGTGCGGTTTGAAGATTTCCTTCGGGACAACATCTTTGAACCCGCCGGTATGCATGCTACCCGCGTCTACCACCGCAGGAAGGACAAACTGACCATCCCGAACCTTGCATACGGGCTCGTGCCGACGGATAACGGCTACATTCTTCCTGACGACGCTGCGGATGACGATCACTGTGTGGTTCCGCTTGACGGCGCGAACGGCGACGGACTTGTGCATTCCACCGTCTTTGATCTGCTTGCCTGGGACAGAGCGCTCAGGGAAGAAAAAGTGCTCAGCCGTGAAGAGCAAATGCTCATGTACACCCCGGGTCGGCTCAACAACGGGGACACAGGCGCGGAAGACGGAGAAGACGGTTACGGCTTCGGCTGGGGGATTATCAACGATCAAGATTTTGGACTTGTTGTCGTACACGATGGAAGCTGGCCCGGCTATTACACCCGGTACGAGCGTTTTGTTGACGCTGACAGGGTCCTGATCCATATCTGCTGCCGCAGGTGGGAGGACGGCACAGCCTTTAGCGGCTTTTGGGATGGCATGGACGCCATCGCAAGGGATAAGAAGCCCGAGCCCATTACTTGCATCGAGGAAATCATGATAAAGGATCCGGACAAGTCGAAGTGGGAGAGCTACTGCGGCAAATACGAGCATCCCGGGGACGCTGACTTCATCATCGACGAGGTGTTTATGAAGGACGGCGAGCTTTACGCCAACGCCTTCGACGAGGACGGGGACGAGCTCCGCTTCCGCCTCTACCCCCTGGGCGAAAACGAGTTCGGCTGCAAGGGCGGAACGTTCAGGCTGACCTTCGGCGAGGGCTGCGTGATGTACGACGATTTCACCTGCAAAAAAACAGGAAGGAGAATGAAGCGCATGGATAAGAAAACAAGCATAGACGCCCTGGCCCGCGCGGCCTATGAGAATGGTTCGTTCAACGGCGCGTGGCTCTACGCCGAGAACGGCGAGATCGTAAGCAAGGGCGCTTTCGGCTTCCGCGACGCGGAGAATCGGCTCCCGATGACGGAGGACAGCATTTTTGAAATGGCTTCCGTCAGCAAAATGTTCACGGCCACGGCAGTCATGCTCCTGGTGCGGGAGGGAAAGCTGGGTCTTGACGAAGAATACACCGAACTCTTTCCCGAGTACCCCTACAAGGGCGTTACGATCCGGCATCTGCTGACCCATACCAGCGGCATGCCCGATTTTGACGTTGAGGAACTGGTCGGCCCCGTTCTTGACGAAGAAAAAAGGATCCCGGCAAACGGCGAGATCATTCGCCTGCTCCGGGAAGCCGGAGAAGATCCGGCCTGCGCGCCTGGCGAGGAGTTCAAGTATTCCGACGTCAACTACATGCTGCTCGCCAACGCGGTGGAGAAGGCTTCCGGCATGAAGTTCGAGGACTTCATGAAGAAGAAGGTCTTCGAGCCCGCGGGCATGAAGGACAGCGGCATTTACCACACCCGCCGGGACGGGAGACCCTCTGACCGCTTTACCCGCAATATGGTGCTGGAGGACGACGGCAGCTATGTTCCGTCGGACGTCTCAAAGCTTACCGCGAGATACGTGGTCGGTTCCGACGGGATGAACGGCTGCGACTATCTGTACACCACCATCTTCGATATGCTCGCCTGGGACAGGGCGCTCCGCGAGGAGAAGGTGCTGACCCTGGAAGAGCAGAACGCGATGTACGCCCCGATGCCGCTTCTGAACGGCGAGATCGCCGGCGCCGATGAGGATGGCGGCGGCTACGGCTTCGGCTGGGGTTTTATCACCGAACCCGAAATGGGGCTTGTTGTAAGCCACTCGGGCGGGATGCCGGGGCTCGGCACCTGGTTCGAGCGTTTCGTAGACGCGGACAGGGTGATCATCGTGATGAACTGCCGCGATTATGCGGACGTCAGAGCCTACCTGAGCTTTGAGCGGGGGCTGGAAGCGATCGCAAGGGGCAAAGAGCCCGAACCCTTCCGGACGCTGGAGGACATCACGATCAAGGATCCGGACAAGTCCCGGTGGGAGAGCTTCTGCGGCAAGTACGAGCATCCCGGGGACGCCGACTTCCTCGTCGACGAGGTCTGGATGCAGGACGGGGAGCTCTACGCCAGGGCGATCGACGAGGACGGGGACGAGATGCGCTTCCGCCTCTACCCCATCGGCGAGGATGAGTTCGGCAGGAAGGGCGGTATGCTCAAGCTGAAATTCGGCGAGGGCTGCCTGATGTTCGACGATTACACCTGCAAAAAGCTGTGACCGTAGTTTATTCCGTAGGCTCATAGTGAGCTGTCCTACAGAATCCACGATCATACAATCGGAAAGGAGCATAGCATTTATGACCAGAAAGTATGTGAACGCTCAGTAGTCTGAGCTTAAATCCATCACAATTCTATAAGCTCAGACGGTTCCTAAAGGATCTTTGGGAGGAACGTATGAGCAAAAACATACCGGGTGGGAGTCCGTCCGGAGCGAAAAACAGCACGATCCGGCAGGAGGTCGAAAAAACAAACGGGATCCGTGTGGTTCATCGTTGCGGAGGCTGCGGAAAAAAGCAGGAGTTTCTCAATTCCGGCAAATTCAGAGTAAACGCCAACGGGAACAGCGTGGACGTGTGGCTGATCTACCGCTGCAAAAAATGCAAGCATTCCTGGAACCTTACCATCTATGAACGGACGAAGCCGGGCAGGATCCCGGCGGAGCTGTTCGAGGCCTTCCAGGAAAACGACGCGGAGACCGCCGCGGCCTACGGCAGAGACCCGGACTTTCTGAAGAAAAACAACGCGCAATTCAAATGAGAGGAGCGGACCCGCGCTCCGATAGCCTGCGGGAAGACCCGCAGGGAACGAACCGAAGCACAAAAATTGACAATAAACCGCAGCACGAAAGGAGAACAACATGAAATTTTCCGAGATGCCTTACAAGAGACCCGATCCCGAGGCAATCAAGAAGGGCTTTCAGGACTTCACAGAACGGCTGAAGAATGCCTCCAGCTACGAGGAAGCCAAGGCCACCTTCCTGGCCTATGAGGACTGGTACAAGATCGCCGACACCACCGCCACCCTGGCCTACGTCCGCCAGTCCATCGACACCCGGGACGAGTTCTACAGCGAGGAAAAGGATTTCTGGGACGAGATCGGCCCGGAGATCGAGGAAGTTGAGCAGGAGTGGATCGAGGCCCTGCTGAAGAGCCCCTTCCGCAAGGACTTTGAGGCTGAGTACGGCGAGCTTCTGTTCCTGAACGCCGAGATCGAGCGCAAGACCTTCTCCCCGGAGATCGTGGAGGACATGCAGAAGGAGAACGAGCTGACCAGCGAGTACGACGACCTGATCGCCTCCGCCCAGATCCCCTTTGAGGGCGGCGTCTACACCCTGTCCCAGATGGAGCCCTTCCAGGACGATCCGGACGACGAGCGCCGCCTGGCGGCGTGGAAGGCCAAGGGCCAGTGGTTCAAGGATCACCAGGCCGACCTGGATCGGATCTACGACGAGCTGGTGAAGCTCCGCGACGGCATGGGCCGCAAGCTGGGCTACGACGGCTATACCCAGCTGGGCTACTACCGCATGGAGCGCAACTGCTACACCAAGGAGGACGTGGAGAAGTTCCGCGCCGCCGTGCAGAAGTACCTGGTGCCCGTGGCGGATTCCATCATGCGCGAGCAGGCGAAGCGCATCGGCAGGCCCTATCCCCTGAGCTTTGCCGACAATTCGCTGTTCTACCGCAGCGGCAACCCCCGTCCCGCCGGCGACGCCGACTATATCCTGGCCCAGGGCCGGAAGTTCTACGACGAGCTCTCCCCCGAGACCGGCGTCTTCTTCCGCACCATGCTGGACGAGGAGCTGATGGACGTGGTGGCCACCGAGGGCAAGCAGGCCGGCGGCTATCAGACCGACCTGGACCTGTATGAGCGCCCCTTCATCTTCTCCAACTTCAACGGCACCCAGGGCGACGTGGAGGTGGTCACCCACGAGGCGGGCCACGCCTTCGCCTACTGGATGAACCGCAAGCGCGTCCCCAGCGAGTATACCAGCCCCACCGCCGAGGCCTGCGAGGTCCACTCCATGAGCATGGAGTTCTTCGGCTGGAAAAACGCCGAGGGCTTCTTCGGCCCCGACGCCCGGAAGTTCAAGTACAGCCACCTGTCCGGCGCTCTGCTCTTCATCCCCTACGGCACCATGGTGGATCACTTCCAGCACATCGTCTACGAGCGCCCGGAGCTGACGCCCGCCCAGCGCCACGCCGAGTGGAAGCGGCTCACGGGGATCTACATGCCCTGGCTGAAGCTGGACGGCGAGATCCCCTTCTACTCCGACGGCGAGCGCTGGCAGAGCCAGCTGCACATCTACGACATGCCCTTCTACTACATCGACTACTGCCTGGCCCAGGCGGTGGCGCTGGAGTTCTGGGCGATGATCCAGAAGGACCCGGCCGAGGCCTGGAAGCGCTACATGGCCTACACCGAGCAGGGCGGCAGCCGCACCTTTGTGGATCTGCTCAAGAACGCCGGCCTGGCCACGCCCTTTGACGAGGAGTGCCTGAAGACCGTCTGCGAGACCGCCAAGACCTGGCTGGACAATTTCGACCTGAGCGGCATCGAATAAGCGCGGCCCAACCACCGCGGGGACGATGCCCGGAGCGGAAAAAACACAAACCAAGGCGGCGGGGAGTTCTCCCCGCCGCCGGAATAAGAGGAAATGAAAAATGGAATACAGGATCGAAGATCTGACAAAGGAAGAGGCCGCCTATATCGGCGAGAAGATCAATGAAATCGTGCCCCGGGAGGTGGACGCGGAGGAAGAGGAATTCGTCCTCAAGGTCGAGAACGAAAACGGCGAGATCGTCGGCGGATGTATTGCCCAGGCCTACGAATACCGCTGGTCGAGAATGTTTCTTGACACCCTTTGGGTGGATGAACGCTATCGGCATCACGGGCTCGGCTCCCTGATCATCCGCGAAGTCGAGCGCATTGCAAGAGAGAAGGGCTGTCGGGTCGTGACGCTCGGAACCGCCAGTTATATGGCAAGACCCTTCTATGAAAAACACGGCTACACGGTGTTTACCACGCTCAAAAAGCCGAACGGCTATATCAGTTATTCCCTGGTCAAATATCTTGACAGGGAAACGCCGGAATATGTGCCGTCGGACAACAGCGGCGCCCGGTTCAGGGTCTCGCTCGGCAGCAGGGACGATGCGGACGTTATCGAAAACGGCATTCGGACATACAGCGAAGCCTACGAGCCGGAATACGAGAGCGTTGATTTTTACAAGAAGCTTGTGGACAAAGACGGCAGGTTTATCGCAGGCGTGATGGCGGACGTGGACAAGGGCGCCTACGGCTTTGTGGACGCGCTCTTTGTGGAGGAAGCGGTCCGACGTCAGGGCCTGGGCACGGCGCTCTTGAAGGCGGCGGAGGACTTCACAAGGGAAAACGGTGCGCACATCGTCCTGACAAATGCGGGCGACTGGAACGTCGATTTCTTCAAAAAGAACGGCTATCTTCTCAGAGGCGAGCTCAAGGACGTGCCGAAAGGCCACGATTGCTACGAGCTCTACAAGAATATCTGAAGCAAAGCAGCAGTCATTTTATTCACGCTGTTGTCCCAAGGCATGTGGAGTGCGTGACATGGATAACAAAGAAACAGACAAATCGCAAATGAATGGAAGCATGAAAGATATGAATCAATTGCATTTGGAAAAGATCACTTAATGATACCCCCTGATGTAGTACTTTCATTTTCCTACATCAGGGGGCTTTTGTCTATTGTCCGTTTTTACTGGTTCGGCTCACACCGGCGGGGGTTTTTGTATGTATGCCTTATTTGCCTTTTATGCCCTGTGTCAGGGGATCAGGTCGTATTTTTCCACATCGATGATGGCGTGTCCCTGGGCCTCAAAGCTGATGCCGTCGGCGGTCTGGGCCGTGTAGAAGGTCATGGACAGCACCTGCTCGCCGTCGTTGACGAAGATCTCCGCGCTGTAGCGATCCAGAATGATGCGCAGCTTGAGCTCTCCGCCCCGGTCGCTCACAAAGCATTTGCGCTCGTGGACAAAGTCCCGGTTGTAGCCCGCGTGGACGCGGCTGATGCGCATGGTGGAGGAATCCGGGCGGTAGGAAACGGAGGAGTAGTGCTGGCTGCCCTTGGCGAACTTCACCCGGAACACGCTGTAGGAGCCGGGGTTCTGGGGTCGGACGGTGACGGTCATGTCCAGCGCCCGTCCGTAGACGCCCTGGAGCACGGTCTCCGCCCGCACGGGGACGTTTCGATAGAGGATGCGGCGGCCGCGCAGGCGCTCCAGCTCCCTCACCGGAGTCTGGATCAGGCGCCCGTCCCGGAGAGACAGCTCTCTGGGCAGGGACATCTGGCCGAACCACTTGCTGTTTTCCGGGGCGATGCAGGTGTCCCAGTTCTGCATCCAGCCGATCATGACCCGGCGGCCGTCGGGTGTGAGGACGGTCTGGGGGGCGTAGAAGTCGATGCCATAGTCGATCGCCTGCACCAGCTCCCGCTGCAGGCTGCCGGTCTGCTCGTCCAGGCTCCCGATCAGACAGACGGTGCCGTTTCCGTTGTGAAACTCCAGGCCGGCCTGGCACATGTCCTGGGGGCTGACCAGCAGGATCTTCCTGCCCTCCAGCTCAAAGAAGTCCGGGCACTCCCACATCTTGCCGTATTCGTTGTAGCAGCGGTCCAGGATGGAGTGAAAGCGCCAGTGGATCGCGTCCTCGCTCTCATAGAGCAGGATCGCGCCGCTGCCGTCGTCGCTGCGGTTGCCGATGACGCAGGCAAAGCCTCCGTCCTTCCGGCGGTAGAGCTTGGGATCGCGGAAATCATGGCGGCTGAAGCCCTCCGGGATGTCCGCCTCGCCCAGGACGGGATTCTTGCTGTACTTGACATAGTCCTTCCCGTCGCCGAAGGCCAGGCACTGGGTTTGGAAGGCCTGCTTTGTCCCATCCTCCCGGCGCTTTTCCCGCACGCCGGTGTACATGAGAAGCTGTCTGCCGTCCTCCATCTCGATGGCGGAGCCGGAGAAGCAGCCCGCCTTGTCATAGCTCTGATCCGGAGCCAGGGCCGCGGGCAGATAGTCCCAGTGGAGCAGGTCCGTGCTCACCGCGTGACCCCAGTGCATGGGGCCCCACTTGGTGGCGTAGGGGTGATACTGATAGAACATATGGAACTTCCCCTGGTAGAAGGAAAAGCCGTTGGGGTCGTTCATCCAGCCGATACGCGGGGATAAGTGGAAGAGCGGACGCTCCTCCGCGCCGATGAAGGCGCCGTACTGTTCCTCAAATTCTCGGGCTTTTTGCAAAGCTTCGCTGATCATTGGGGAAACCTCCTGCTTGTTGTAGGCTGCAGCCGCATCCCGAAGGGTGCGGCTGCAGTGCCGTGGTTATTGGAAAAAGGATGAGGAAGAACTCACTTGTTCTGCAGGTAGCGGGTGTAAGCGTCCTGGTAGACCTCCAGCAGGCGAGACATGCCGCAGCTGTCCTCCAGCTCCTGGAGGTAGGCGTTCCACTCCTCATCGGTGGGGCCGCCGTTCTTGAGCCAGGTGCCCTCATACTCGGAGACGGCGCTGACGAAGTCGGCCTTGTAGCGGTCGATCACTTCCAGCTCCTCCTCGGTGAAGGTCACGTCGTTGGGGTAGGCCACGGGAGACTGGACATAGGGCATCCAGAACTCTTCGATGTCGTGCAGACGCTCGGTGGCGCGATCCTCCATGTAGAAGACGCTGTTGTAGTACTCGGGCAGGATGAGGCGGGGGCCAAAGACCTCGTACTGGGCCTTCAGCTCACCGGCGCTCTTGCCGAACTTGGCCTTGGCGTCATCGTCGTTGATGACCTGCCACACGCCGTTTTCATCCTTCTCGGTGAAGTAGATGCCGATGGGGCCGTACTGCAGCTGCATGACGGTCTCGGGATCGTACCACTGGTCGAAGTACTTGAGCAGCAGCTCGGGGTTGCCGCAGGCGCTGGTGACGTTCAGGTTGCCGGAGGTGACGCCCGGGCCGGAGCGGATGTTCACGTTGCAGGTGTTCTCATACTTGGTGCCCACAGGGCCCTTCAGCGGGGGCAGGAACACGAAGTCGTCGGTGTAGTCGCCGGCGATCTCCTTGATCTCCCACCAGGTGGTCACGCCGACGCGGCCCTGGGAGACCTTGGAAATCAGCTGGCTGGTGCCCTGGGAGAACATCTCCAGGTCCATCAGGCCCTCGGCGTACCAATCGTGGAAGTAGGTGACGGCGTCACGGTAGGCGTCGGAAGCGCAGATGAACTGCACAGTGCCGTCGGGATTGGCGATCAGGTCAAAGCAGATGTCGGAGGTGAAGTTGGTGAAGCCGAAGCCGGCATAGAAGATCTCCTGGCCCCAGCACCACTGGTCAAAGCCGGTGGACATGGGGATGGTGGAGCCCACGCCCATGTTGTTCTCCTTGAAGGCAACCAGGGCGTCGTGCAGCTCGGTCAGGTTGGTGGGGATGGGCAGGCCCAGCTCGTCCAGCCAGGTCTTGTTGATCATGGAGAACTCGGGGATGGCGTAGATGGACAGGTCGTCGTCCGCGCCGATGGCGCCGGTGCCCATCAGCTCGCCGGAGGGCAGACCGTAGATGCAGCCGTCAGCCTGGGTGATGCCGGCGCGGATCTCGGGGTGCTCGTCCAGAATCTTGCAGAGGTTGGGCATGATCTCCGGGGTGATGTAGGGCGTCAGGTCGATGAAAATACCGTCAGAGCCGTACTCCACGATGTCGTTCTGGTTGAAGCCCACGGCGATGAAGGCGTCGGGCAGCTGGTTGCCGCCGATGAGAACGCCGACCTTCTCGCTGAGAGAGTCGCTCATCAGATCCCATTCGATCTCAACGCCGGCGTTCTCCGCCAGCTGGACCAGGACGGGGTTGGAGTCGTTGCCGCTGGAGAGGGCGGACATACCGCCGACGATGTAGAAGTTGGTCTGGCTCTCATCGCCGCGCTTCTCCGCCTCACCGCCGCCGCCGCAGGCAGCGAGAGCAAAGACCATTGCAAGTGCAAGAATCATGCAGAGAATTCTTTTCATAATACAAATCCTTTCTTCATTGGCTCCCCCTTTGGGGGAGCTGGCTGGACGCAAAGCGGACAGACTGAAGGGGGTCCCCCTATCGCCGCTTCGCGGCACTTCCCCCTGAGGGGGAAGCAATAGCGGGTTTATCCCTTGACTGCGCCGGACATGAAGCCCTGCTCGAAGTACTTCTGCACGAAGGGATAGATGATCAGCATCGGCGCCGCCGCCACGATCATGGAGGCGTACTTGACCAGCTCGCCGATACGGGTGGCCTCCAGGTGGGTCATGCCGCTGGTCATGGTGGCCAGCTGGTCCGTCTTGATGACGATACCGCGCATCACCAGGGGGAAGGGGGCCTGGGCGTCGTTCAGGTAGATCATAGCGGTGAACCAGTCGTTCCAGAAGGCCACCATGGAGAAGACCACGATGACCGCCATGATGGAACGGCTCAGGGGCACCACGACCCGCACGAAGGTGGTCAGCTCGTCCGCGCCGTCGATCTGCGCCGCCTCGATCATATCCTTGGGGATATTGTTCTCGAAGAAGTTGCGCACGATGATCACGTTGCCCATGCCAACGCCGCCGGGCAGGAACAGCGCCCACATGTTGTTCAGCAGGCCCGTGTCCTTGACCACCAGGTAGGTGGGGATCAGGCCGCCGCCGAAGTACATGGTGATGATGAAGAAGATCGAGATCCACTTTCGGCCGGGCAGGTTCTTCTTGGACAGGGGGTAGGCGGTGATGTAGACGGTGATGACGGAGTAGAGCGTACCGATGACGGTGTACTTCACCGAGTTGAAGAATCCGTTGAGCAGGCTGTCGTTGGAGAAGACCCGCTCGTAGCCCTCCAGCGTGAACTGGCTGGGCAGCAGGAAGGTCTTGCCGGCCTGCACGTCAAAGGGGTCGGACACCGAGGCGACGATGACGTAGTACAGCGGGTAGGCGATGATCAGCATGATGACCGCCATGAGGACGACCAGGACGATATCGCTGGTTTTGTCGGACATGCTGTGGATTCCTTGCTTTCTTTTCATTCCGACACCCCCTTACACAAAGCTGACGTCGGCGGCCTTCTTGGCGATCTTGTTGACCACGATCAGCAGGATCACGTTGATGACCGTGTTGAACAGACCAACCGCCGTCGAGAGGCTGTACTGGTGGCTTTCAATACCTTGCTGGTACACATAGACGGCAATCACGTCGCTGGTGGCTTTGTTCAGCTCTGTCTGCAGCAGGAAGACCTTCTCAAAGCCGACGCTCATGATGCCGCTGACCGCCATGATGAGCTGCAGCACGATCATGGGGATCAGCTCGGGGATGTCGATCACGCGGATGCGCTGCCACATGGAGGCGCCGTCGATCTTAGCCGCCTCATAGAGGCCGGGATCCACCGCTGACAGGGTCGCCAGGTAGATGATGGTGCCCCAGCCGGCGTCCTGCCAGATGCCCGAGGCGATGTAGATGGTGCGGAAAGCGCCGGGCTCGGTCAGGAAGTCCACAGGATTTGCGCTGTTGAAGAGGATGTTGATCAGGCCGCCGTTGGGGCTCAGGAAAACGCGGATCATACCGCAGACGACCATGATAGCGATGAAGTGCGGGGCGTACAGCACGGTCTGGACGACGCGCTTGTACCGTTTGAAGCGGATCTGATTGATGGCAAGGGCCAGGATGATGGGCACCGGGAAGCTCCACAGCAGACCGTAGACACTCAGCTTGACGGTGTTTTCGATCATGCGGCCGAAGTTGCGGTAGGTGAAGAAGCGCTCAAAGTGCTTCCAGCCGACCCAGGGGCTGCCGAAGAAGCCCTGTCCTGCCTTATAGTCTCGGAAAGCGATCTGGATTCCGTACATGGGGATATACTTATAAATGATAGTAATCACCACGGGGATCACCAGCAGCAGATAGAGCTGCCAGTTTTCCAGGATGCGCTTTCCCAGGGTCTTGCCATGGCGGGGTGCTTTGACGGGATTGGGCTTCTTTTCCGCCTTTGCAAGTGTGCTCACGCAGGAAATCCCTCCTTAGTATGAAATTTTGCCAGGATTTGCCGGGATTTGACCCCGTCGCCCCTGAGCCGGGTCACCAGCCTGTGAACAGAAGCAACGGGTTCGTGAAACGTTATTTTTGAAACATCCTAACATTAACATATTGTTCATGAATCCGTCAACAAAAATTTGCGCTCGACGGGATAAAATGCGCGGATTTTGCCGCTTTGAACAAAGGATTCCGTGCGTTTTTGGCAGATTTGACGGGTGAAATCGTTTCGCGGAGCCCTTTACAAATCCGCCGGGACGGCTTATACTACCGGTGTAATGTTTCAGCGCATTTCATGAAACAGAGGTGCTGACTATGTCTGGAAATAAAACAGTCCCCACGATGAAGGATGTGGCCCGGGAAGCCGGCGTGGCGCTGGGTACGGTCTCCAAGGTGGTTAACGGCATCCCCGTGGGCGAAGAATACCGCCTGCGGGTGGAGGCCGCCATCGAGAAGCTCAACTACCGGGTCAGCAGCTATGCCCGTGGGCTGCGCAGCAGCAAGACCTACACCATCGCCGTCATGGTGCCGAACCTGATCAGTCCCTTCTTCTCCAAGCTGGTGGACTGCATCAACCGGGAGCTCTCCGCCCGGAAGTATCGGATGCTCTTCTACGCCACGGATTACGATCCCGCCCAGGAGCAGGAGCTGGTGCATCTGGCCGAGCAGCAAAAGGTGGACGGCATCATCTGTCTGAGCTACAACCCCCACCTGCAGGTCTCGCCGGACGTTCCCCTGGTGTCCATCGACCGCTACTTCGGCGCCCAGATCCCCTGCGTCGCCTCCGACAACTACGGCGGCGGGAGACTTGCGGCGGAAAAGCTGGTGGAAAACGGCTGTAAAAACCTGGCCTTCCTGCGCATCGGCTCCAAGCTCACCAACGAGCCCAACAAGCGCAAGGACGGCTTCATCGCCGCCTGCGAGGCGCTGGAGGTCCCCTATACGCTGAAAATCGTGGACGACTACACGCCTTACGCCGCATTTGAGGAGTTTCTGATGGAGCACTTCGGGGACGGACGGCGGGATTTCGACGGCATTTTCTGCGTGACGGATTCCCTGGCCCATCAGATCCGGATCAGCCTGCAGGGCATGAACGTGCGCGTTCCGGAGGACGTTCAGATCATCGGCTTTGACGGGGTGCGGCACTTCGGGGATCTGGAGCTTACCTGCTCCACCATCGTGCAGCCTCTGGAGGCCATCGCTGCCAACTGCGTGGAGCTGGTGCTGTCGCCCCGGGGCGAGAACGCGCCGGCGCTCATCTGCCTGCCGGTCAGCTACGGCTGGGGCGGGACCACCCGGGAATGAGCCATGGCAAGCGAGTATTTGAAATGGAAGGCGCGGGATGAGAAGCCCGCGCCCCCGCCCCGGGAACGGACGCGGAAGGAAAAGCTCCTCAACTGGCTGCACTACAACAAGCTCTGGCTCATCGCCGGGGCGGTGGTGCTGTGGATCGTGGGCAGCATGCTCTGGAACGTGCTGGGCATCGGTCAGGTGAAGCCAGACGTGATCGTGGCCTACATTGGAAGCGATCCCCTGCCGGAGGAGAGCGCCAAGGCGCTGGAGGCCGCCCTCTCCGCCCTGACGGAGGATCGGAATGGGGACGGGCAGACGGTTGCGGAGCTGCGGCAGTACGCCACCAACCGCAGCGGCGACCCGGGAACCACTGTGTATTACAACACCGCGGACAACACCGCGCTGATCGCGGACATCACCCAGGCGGAGAGCTATCTGTTCCTGGTGGAGGATCCGGACGGTGTGCAGCTGGCCTATCAGATCCTGGCCATGCCCGACGGCACGCCGCCGGAGGACGATGATTACACCGGCATGGACAAGGTCTATCGCTGGGGCGACTGCCCGGTGCTGTGCGGGCTGGATGTGGAGCAAAATGTATTTGAGAACCTGTATCTGGGTCGCCGCTGCTTCTATGTGGAGCGGGAGGCCCAGGCACAGGCGGGAAACGAGCGGCTCTGGGAACTGCTGACAGAGGGGGCGACGCGATGAAAAAGGCATGGATCGGGCTTCTTCTCGTCCTGGCGCTGCTGCTTGCCGGCTGCGGCGAGCAGGATCTGCACCCGGACTGGCCGGAGGAATGGACGCGCTTCGGCAATCTTCTGGCTGTGGAGACGCCGGAGGGCTTCGCCCTGGGGGAATACAACGACGCCCTGTCCCCGGACGGGATCTGGTATGTCATGTTCAACAGCGGCGACGAGCCCATGACCCTCTCCCGGGGCGAGGACGAGGAATTGCTTTACTACGACGCGCAGATCTTCCTGGTGCTGAAGGAATGTGACAGCGAGGAGCAGGCTCTGGCCAATGTGCGGGACTGGGAGAAGCGGGAAGCGGAGCATTACAAGCTGGGCGAAAGCCGGGAGCTCGACGCTGCGGGACAGCGCTTTACCTGCTATCCCCTGCTGTCTGCCGGGGATGACAATCCCTATTCCCGGGGCGCGGCGGCCTTCGCGGTGCGCGGCTCCCTGGCCTTCAGCGTGGAATGCATGTGCACCCCGGACTTCGCGGGCGATCCCCAGCTGATCACGGAACAGTTTTTGAGCAGTTTTCATTACGGAGAATAGGAGCAATTATGGGTCTGTTTTTTGGCGGCTTTGACGACCGCTCGATCCCCGGCTTACGGAAGGGGGGCTTCGCCCGGTACCGGGAGGTGCTGGAGGAAAACTGGAAGGATTTCATCAAGGTCGGCTTCATCACCCTGGTCTTTTTCATCCCCTTGGGGGCGGGTCTGGTCTACGCGGTGGGCACGAAGAGCGCGCTGCTGGCGATCCTGGCGGGCCTTGTGGGCGGTGCAATCTCCGGGACGGGCTACGCCTGTATGGTGGATCTGATCCTGCGCCGGCTGCGCAACGACCGGGACGACTGGTCGGTCTGCTGGAAGCGTTCCATGAAGCAGAACGCCCTGGCCTCCCTGCTGCCCGGTGCACTGCAGGGGCTGCTTCTGGCTCTGATCACCTTTATTCTGGTGCTGATCGACTGGGGCGCGGCGCCTATCACCGTCGGGACCCTGGTGCTGATGGCCGTCTCCATCCTGCTGGCCACCATGGTGCTCACCGCCTGGTGGCCCCAGGTGGTGACCTTTGAGGAACGGGCGCTGCGGCAGCTGCGCAACGCCGTCCTGTTCTGCATCTTCCGCTTCGGAAAGGTGTTCCTCTCCGCTCTGGTGCAGGTTCTCTGGTGGGCGGTGATCGTGCTCTTCTTGCCCTGGACGGCCTTCGTGATCCCCATCATCGGCCTGTGGTACATCCTTTTTGTGGCCCTGCACCTGATCTACCCCAAGCTGGACGAGGATTTTCACATTGAGGAACAGATCGAGGAGAAGTTTCCCGGGAGGCTGGAGGAATGAGAGAGCCGTTCGCGGAAAACCGCTTTCCCCTGACAAAAGAGCTTTTTTCCGAGGGGATGCGCCGCACCTCTCAGGAATACTATCGGAAAACCCTGAAGCGGGCGCTGCTGGGGCTGGCGCTGCTCTGGCTGGTGCTGAGCGTCTATACCCTGTGGCGCAGCGGCAGTCTCTCCTATATGCTGATGGAGCTGGGGGTGCTGGCGGCGGTCTCCCTGTGGCTTGCGGTGCTGCTGCCCCGCAGCAAGACCCGCCGGGCCTACAAGGCCATGGAGAACGCCGGCGTGGCCGACGCCGAGCGCTGCACCCGCTTTTATGAGGAGCACCTGGAGGTGGAGGTCGGCGGCAAGCTCCGCTCCTTCCCCTATCGGGAGATCGGCGACTGCCTGCAGACGGAAAAGCTCCTGCTGCTGATCATGAAGGACAAAACCGGCGTTCTGCTGCGGCCCGACGCCTTTACCAAGGGGACGGAAGAGGCCGTCCTGCATCGGATCGAACAAGCACAAGAGGAGGAAGAAGTCCATGACTGACATCACCGCAATCGGCGAAATTCTGATCGACCTGACCCAATCCGGGCGGACGGAGCAGGGCATCCCCCGCTTTGACGCCAACCCCGGCGGCGCACCGGCGAACCTGGCCGTGGCCGCCTCCCGCCTGGGGGCGAAAACCGCTTTTATCGGCCGCGTCGGCCGGGACAGCTACGGCGATTTTCTGCGCGCCACCCTGGAGCAAAACGGCGTGGACGTCACGGGGCTCAGCGTGGATCCGCGGCAGCACACCACCCTCGCCATCGTGTCCCTGGACGAAAAGGGCGAGCGCAGCTTCAGCTTTTACCGCGACCCCAGCGCCGACGTGAATCTGCGCTTTGAGGACGTGCCCCAGGCGCAGCTCGGCGACACCCGGGTGCTGCACTTCGGCTCGGTCAGCCTGACGGCGGAGCCCAGCCGCAGCGCCACGCTCCGGGCCGCCCAGACGGCGAAGGAAAAAGGCGCCTGGATCAGCTACGATCCCAATTACCGCGCCAGCCTCTGGCCGGAGGAGCGAACCGCTGTCCGGCAAATGCTGGAGCCCATGCCCCTGGTGGACATTCTGAAGGTCTCCGACGAGGAACTTCCCCTGCTGACCGGTCTCACCGATCCCGAGCGAGGCAGCGCAAGGCTGGCGGAGAAAGGGCCGAAGCTCATTCTGGTGACGCTGGGCGCGGAGGGCGCCTTCTACCGGCTGGGCGGCAAAACAGGCCATGTGCCCGGGTACAAGGTCACGGTTGGGGACACCAACGGCGCGGGGGACACCTTCTTCGGCGCCCTGCTCTCCCGGCTCGTGACGAAGGAGTCCTTGGAGGAGCTGACGCGGGAGGAGCTGGAAGCCGCGATCGCCTTTGCCAACAAAGCCGCAGCCATCACCACCAGCCGCCACGGCGCCATCCCCGCCATGCCTACGCTTGCGGAGCTGAAATAAGCCTTTGAAAGCTCGCAGCCATGCCCGACTTCGGGCATGGCTGCATTTTTCTTTTATCGGGAATCGTTTCACAATTGTATTATAGGAAGTTTTGCACAAAAAGTCAGGGCTTCTTTAATGGAAAAACACAGTTTCATTCGGCAGCATGAATTATTTCTTGACAAGAAAACCTCGAAAACATATACTGAAAACGCAATACACGTGAAACGTTATTTTCGCAAAAATCCTGCCCAAGCAAACCAAAAACAAAAGAAAATCGAAAGGATGCAAGAATGAAAAAGAGTATTCTGAAACTGCTCTCCACGCTTCTGATCCTCTGCATGGTCTTCAGCCTGGCCGCCTGCGGCGAGAGCGCCGAGGAGACCGCCAGCGCGGAGGTCGCCGAGGACATCGTCAACGGCGATTTTGAGGAGATCAGCGAAGGCCAGTGGGTCGGCTGGACCCGCCATGACGCGGCCTTCAACTTCCGCGGCGTCACCAACCAGGAGAAGGTGGGCGGCGTCGTCATGGAGAAGTCCGGCGAGTATTACTTTGCCGGTACCGTCGGCGGCAATCCCCCGATGCGCGGCACGCTGACCTCCGATGTGTTCAAGCTTGGCGGCAACGGCTTCATCACCTTCAAGATGGGCGCCGGCAAGGACATCGAGAAGGTCTATGTGGAATTCTTTGAGGAAGGCAACGACACCCCCATCGCCCACGTGGTCAACGAGGACTGCGACGGCGTCTACATCACCGAGCACCTGCTCACCAAGGTGGTGGATCTGTCCGCCTATGTGGGCAAGAACATCTACATCGTCGTCACCGATAACGACGACGGCAGCGATCTCAGCTACGTGAACCTGGACGCCTTCAAGGTCTGCCAGAATGACGACGAGGTCGCGGCGGCTCAGGCCGAGTACGCCCGCCAGATCGAGGAGTTCGGCCCCAAGCCCTTCGTGGAAGACGAGACCTCCAACGAGATCCAGAACCCCGGCTTTGAAAGCGGCGACCTGAGCGGCTGGGTCATCCTGGACGGCACCGCGCTCTCCCGCGCCGCCATCGTCCCCACCACCCAGTACTACTGGACCGACCGCGCCGTGTACGGCGAGGGCGAGTACTATCTGGACGGCAGCAACAACGGCGCCATCCAGGAGAACCTGACCGGCGCCATCCGCTCCTCGAAGTTCACCCTGGGCGGCGACGGCTACATCAGCTTCATGATCGGCTCCGGCAACGGCGGCTCCTATGTGGCTCTCTGCGACGCCAACACCGATGAAGAGCTCATCAAGATGGAGAACGAGTACTTCAGCGATCCCGCTCTGGCGCTGACCCTGCTGCGCGTGTACATGGACGGCAGCGAGTATGTGGGCCGCGTGGTCTACCTGAAGGTCGTGGACGCCAATGACGGCTCCAACGGCGGCTTCGCCTTCATCAACGTGGACGACTTCCGCGTCTCCCTGACCCGTGACGAGGTCGCCGCTCTGCAGGTCGAGCAGATGGAGAAGATCCAGAACGAGACCTACACCTCCGCCTCCTACGACGACCTGACCTCCCTGCGCAACTACTACAGCAGCTATCCCTACCTTGTTCCCCTGGAGTCCCTGACCTTCACCGCCTATGCTGAAAACCAGGTCGTGGACTGCGGCACCGTGGATCTGACCGCCTTCGTGGCGGACGCCTCCGCCGCCTACGGCGAGGAGACCGTGGACGTTGTCATCACCAAGGTCAACGGTGAGGACGTTGCGGACGCCTCTGCCGTCGACATGAGCGAGCCCGGCTTCTACACCGTGACCTACGGCGCCGAGCTCAACGGCAAGACCGCCGAGGCCAGCTTCACCGTGGTGGCCATGGCTGACCACAGCAGCATCGCCAACGGCGGCTTCGAGAGCGGCAACCTGGCCGGCTGGACCAACGAGAGCGGAAACCTGGCTCCCGTTGAGGGTCAGCTGCCCGGCGTCATCTCCGCCGAGACCTACTGGGGCGAGGAGCTGCCCTACAACCAGGCCGGCGACTTCCACCTGGACGGCTGGGCCACCGGTATCCCCGAGCCCGAGGGCTGGACTCTGCGCTCCACCAACTTCGTGCTGGGCGGCTCCGGCTTCATCTCCCTGCGCATGGGCGGCAACGCGGCCGCGGTGCATGTGTACCTGGCTGACGGCACAGAGATCGGCTTCTACCGTCAGACCCGCTTTGCCGACCAGAACTTCCCGTCTATGGCAGCCGGCGGCTCCTGGGCCGACATGGGCACCTACGTCATCGACCTGACCGACTACATCGGCCAGGAGCTCTACATCGTCCTGGAGGACGAGGTGATCGAGGGCGGCTGGGCCCAGGCCTTCTTCGATGAGGTCGTGACCTTCTATGAAGAGGCGCCCGACTACACCAACCTCTTCGACACCGTGAAGGACGGCGGCACCACCGACACCGTGGACATCCCCTGGCAGCTTGCTGTCAACCTGAAGTAATCTATTTCCCTGCGCGTTTCCGGGGGGGGGCAGCGGGCTTCCCCTGCCCCCTATCTCAAAGAACAGGAGAAACAAGATGAAAAAAATCCTTTCCCTGCTGCTGGCTGCAGCGATGCTTCTCAGCTTCTCCGCCCTGGCCTTTGCCGATGACGCGTCCCCTTACCAGATCGTCAACGGCGACTTCGAGACCGGCGATCTGACCGGCTGGACCGTGCCCGACAACTGGGCCCGGGACGAGGAGGGCAATCCCCTGGGCGTCATCTCCGCCGAGAGCTACTGGGCCGAGGAAATGCCCTACAACCAGGGAGGCCAGTATCATCTGGACGGCTGGAACAACGGCATCCCCGAGGGGGAGACCTGGGCGATCCAGTCCAGCCCCTTTACTCTGGGCGGCTCCGGCTTCATCACGCTGCGCATGGGCGGCAACTCCGCCGCGGTGCGCGTGTACAAGACCGACGGCACCCTGATCGGCGCCTACACCCAGACCCGCTTCCACGACGCAGGCTTCCCCAGACTTTCCAGCGGCGGCTCCTGGGCTGACATGGGCACCTACGTGATCGACCTGCACGAGTATCTGGGCGAGGAGCTCTACATCGAGCTGCGGGACGAGAAGGTGAACGCCTGGGCCCAGGCTTTCTTTGATGAAGTTATCACCTATTACGAGACCGCTCCCGACTGGGAGCACATGGCCGACACCGTGAAGGATGGCGGCACCGACGAGACCGTGGACATTCCCTGGACCCTGGCGGAGAACAAGGCTGATGAGATCTTGAATCCTCCCCCTCCTCCCGCCCCGACAGATCCCTGGTACGTCCCCGAGGCGCCCAACAAGTACTCCGTCATCAACGGCGGCTTTGAGACCGGCACCACCGCCGGCTGGACGCCTGTCAGCGGCAACTGGGCCACCGACCAGTTCGGTCATCCCGTGGGCGTCATCTCCGCCGCCACCTACTGGGGCGAGGAGATGCCCTACAACCAGGCCGGCAACTACCATCTGGACGGCTGGAATAACGGCATCCCCGAGGGTGAAACCTGGGCGATCCGCTCCTCCACCTTCACTCTGGGCGGCACCGGCATGATCAGCGTGCGCATGGGCGGCAACGCCGCGGCAGTCCGCATCTACAAGGCGGACGGCACCCTGATCGGTCACTACAAGCAGACCCGCTTCAACGACCAGAACTTCCCCTCTGTGGGCGCCGGCGGCTCCTGGGCCGACATGGGCACCTATGTGATGGATCTGTCCGAGTATCTGGGTGAGGATCTGTACATCGAGCTCTGCGACGAGCCCGCCAACGGCTGGGCTCAGGCCTTCTTCGACGAGGTCGTGACCTACTACGAGGAGGCGCCCGATTACGAGAACCTCTCCGACACCGTGAAGGACGGCGGCAGCAGCGAGCAGGTGGAGATCCCCTGGACCCTGGCGGACAACCTGGAAAAGCCCGCCGAGGAGCCGGAAGATCCTGGCGAGTACAACATCGTGAACCCCGGCCTCGAGACCGGCGATCTGACCGGCTGGACCCCCTCCTCCGGCAACTGGGGCGACAATCCCACCGGCGTCATCTCCGCCGAGACCTACTGGGGCGAGGGCATGCCCTACAACCAGGCCGGCAACTACCATCTGGACGGCTGGAACACCGGCATTCCCGAGGGTGAGACCTGGTCGCTCCGCTCCACGCTCTTTACGCTGGGCGGCTCCGGCTTCATGAGCGTGCGCATGGGCGGCAACGCCGCTGCGGTGCGCGTCTACACGGAAGACAATGTCCTGGTCGGTTACTTCCAGCAGACCCGCTTCAACGACGCAAACTTCCCCCACCTGGCTGAGGGCGGCTCCTGGGCCGACATGGGCACCTATGTGATGGACATGTCCGCCTATCTGGGGCAGAAGCTGGTGATCGAGCTCTGCGACGAGCCCGCCAACGGCTGGGCCCAGGCCTTCTTTGACGAGGTCGTGACCTACTACGAGGAAGCGCCCGATTGGCAGAACATGGCCGACACCGTGAAGGACGGCGGCACCGGCGCAGAGGTGGAGATCCCCTGGCAGCTGGCCGAAAATCAGGCTCCCGCTCCTGCCGGCGGCGATAGCGCCGAGCCGGGTCAGGAGACCGAGTCTGTCCCCACAGAGGAGCCTGAGGCGGCTCCTGCGGAGGCGCCGGCAGAGGCGGATCCCGAGACCGCTGCCGAGCCCTGACGGCATATCCGATTGGAGGAAAACATGAAGATCAAACAAAGTCTGGCTCTGCTGCTGATGCTCTGCATGCTCTTCGCCCTTGCCGCCTGCGGTGGGGCGAGCGACCCGCATGAGAAGGAGCTTCTGCTGCATCTGAGCTTTGACGAGGGCAAGGGACTCACCGTAAAAGACTCCTCCGGAAATCTTCCGGACACGGCGCTGAACTATGAGCTTGCCCACGCCGCATACCTGCCCGAGGATCAGGATCCCCAGTGGCGCCAGAGCGGCATCAGCGGCGGCTGCCTGCTGCTGGACGGCAGCTCCACCTATCTCAGCTACAACCGCAACGACATCACCGTGGAGGGCAAGGCCCTGACCGTCTCGGTCTGGATCGCGCCGCGCATGTTCGAGTGGGACGATCCCCACGCCGCCGAAAACGGCACGGACTCCCCCACCGGCATCGTCAGCCAGTCCAACAAGGCCAAGAACCAGGGCTTCCTGCTGGGCTATGAGCGCTTCGGCCGCCTCACCTTCCAGGTGGGCACCGGGGACGACTGGCTCACCGTCTGGTCCAACGGCGATAATCTGAGCCGCTACAAGTGGAACTACGTCACCGCCACCTTCGACGCGGAGGCCGGCGAGATGTGCCTCTACCTCAACGGCGAGCTCATCGCCTCCCGCTCCGTGCCCAAGGACGCAGAGATCGCGGGCGCCACCCGCAGCTCCCTGCTGGTAGGCCGCAACGGCGAGGCCGAGCGGCTGACGGCGGGCTACCTGAACGTGGCCAGCGGCTTCATCGACGAGGTGAAGCTCTACTCCGCCGCTCTCAGCGAGCAGGAGATCCGGGACTACTAGAAGGGCGTCACCGTGCCGGAGATCAACTTCGATGAGATCTGGCTGCAGAACATCCTCACGGACGACTACACCCGCACCCAGTTCCACGGCGGCCCCTACCAGTTCTGGATGAACGAGCCCCACGCCCCCGTGTACTACAACGGCATGTACCACCTCTTCTTCCAGGAGAACATGACCGGCTCCTACTGGCGCAACATCTGCTGGGGGCACCTGGTCAGCACCGACATGGTGAACTGGAAGCCCGTGAAGGAGGCCATCGTACCCACTGAGGGCAGCGTGGTTCCCGACGGCGTGTGGTCCGGCGGCGCAACGCTGGACAAAAACGGCGTGCCGCTCCTCTTCTTCACCGCCGGCAACGACAGCTTCGGTGAGGTGGAGGGACTCATCTCCAACCAGAACATCGGCGTGGCCTACCCCGCCGACCTGAACGATCCCGAGCTCATCGACTGGGTCATCTGCGACGAGCTGGCCGTGATCCAGAAGGCTGGTCAGGGCCGCCCGGGCGAGTTCCGCGATCCCCACATCTGGAAAGAGGGCGACACCTGGTGCATGCTGGTCTGCTCCGGCAAAACAGAGATCGCGTCGGCAAGGGCGGCGTTGCAGAGCAGGACGGTCTGACCGCAGACGGTAAATGGGTATTCCTCGTCCGGCTCCGACGCGGCAAACTGGACAAACTTCTCGTTCATCAGATAGTCAAGGGAAACTTGCCGTTCCCATTGCCGTTTAAGCTTCAAAATCTTGTCCAAGGCGGCACAGCGGATAACAGTCTTGCAAAAGGCGTTGTACCTGCGCTGGATATATTCTTGATAGGCTATCTGGTCGGTCATGGAAATTCCCCTTTCTGAATAATAGTGCGGGGCGGTGGCACTTCTTGCTGTCGCCCCTTGATTGCCTACCAGCAAAGGCGGGCGGGGCTGTCAACGGCTGCGCATATGCGCCGTTCATCTTGACCGTTGACTGGCTCGGCTGGGTTTGCTATTTACCCGACAAACTTGAATTTATTTTAAGCTATCACGTTTTACCTTCTTAAGCCTTACTATCATTACCATAGGAATTTCTTTGTTGGTTTTAAAACATTCTTCATAAAATCCATCAATGACAAATCCAGCTCTAAAACAAAGGTTAAAAATATCTTGTATGGAACGATGATAATAAATCTGCTCTTTCGGTTGCCCTTCAATCGCTATATCATAGTAACTGTGCGGTGTCATATATTTTTCAGTCAACGTGACAAAACAAGGGTGTTGCGTTGCAAAGACAAAAATTCCGCTTTCCTGCAACAGTTCATAAACAGCCATAAGAAGTGGTTCAATATCCGTAATATCCATAATTGCCATATTAGAAACTGCTTTCGTAAAGGCTCGATTTCTTTTTAATTCTAATATACTTTTTCTATCGGTCGCATCCGCCACACAAAATTCAATTTGTTTTGCATATTGTGATTGCCGTCTTTTAGCCAATTCTATCATTTTTTTGCTGTAATCAAAAGCGACAACCGAAGCGCCTCTTTGTGCAAGATACGAAGAATAATTTCCATTGCCACACGCAATATCCAAAATGTAATCCGCAGGATTAGGAGATAGAAGTTCCGTTACTTTGGGACGCACTACCTCTCTGTGAAATTCATTAGATTCGTCACCCATTGCATTATCCCAAAATTGTGCGTTCTCCTCCCAGATTTTTTTACTTTCCTCTGTTCCCATGTTCTCTCCCACTCCCCAAATTTGCTTTTTTGCTTCCATTAAATCTTCCTTACTATATTCCATTGTTACCCTCCATAACTTCTGATTGTTGCCGTCTTGACGATTATGTATCTTTACATTACCTTCTGAAACATATGGCGCACCTTGTCCAGGCGGCTGTTTGGACGGCGGGGCTGGATGACCGGCTGACCGACAGCGGCCTGATATCCTTTCAGCTCTGTAAGGCATACGCTCCGCCCGTTGGTGTAAAAGGCCAGATCAGTACGGTATGCCTGTATACAGCGGGCGGGAATCTCGCCAGTAAAGACAACTTCATCCTTTTTTACCTGGGCCGTTTCGATGGTGGCACAGTATTTCGGTGCATCATGATAAGCCCTGGAAAGGTATTCCTGGGGCGCATAGAGGATGAAGGAGAGATAAGGTTCCAGCAGCTGCGTCCCCGATTCCTTCAATGCCTGTTCCAATACAATCGGGGCCAATGAGCGGAAGTCCGCCGGCGTGCTGACCGGACTGTAATAAAGCCCGTATTCAAAGCAAATCTTACAGTCCGTTACGTTCCAGCCGAACA
>JAEEGI010007438.1_pt1 | contig 24530 bp, 15 predicted proteins | sample 8958751 | NCBI WGS metagenome assembly JAEEGI01 (sample SAMN16246545, study PRJNA631951) | gut metagenome | biome: gut microbiome; feature: rumen; material: KS-attached | host: Bos | place: Iran: Karaj | collected 2018-10
ATTATAGGACCAACCATAGAAAAAAATTTAGTTCTATAAGGTTCTTTAGCAATACTCATTGTTTTTTGTAGAACATAATTTCCATACATATCAAATAAAAGTGTTTGAACTAATTTTTGTTCACAGAAATTTTCGACTATTAAATCTTTAGTTTCTTCATCTGAACAATCTAAACATTTTTCAATAACATTAGAAGAAAATTTCTGTGATGCAAATTTAGGAATATCATATAATAAATTAGAAACTATTATTTTATTTATTTCATAATCACATGCATTAACAACATATTGAACTACATAATTCCCAAATTGATCAGTAAATAAACCAAAAGATTTATTTGCTACTGATAATAATAAAAATTTTTTTTGTTTCGGATTTGAAAATTCAATACATTTTTGTAAAGCACAACAAGAATTTTTTTTTGTTGCTAATTCAAATATATTATCACTTAAAAATTGAATTATAAAATCATTTTTGGGAGATGGAATTAAAGAAACATATTTTATTATTATATGAGTTGCATTAGCATCTACAATAAAATCTTTTAAGTTTGGATTTAATAATAATGTATAATAATTTAATAATTGTTCATTATTTATTATTCTTTCAAACATTTTTTGAATTACTCTTGTTCCATGTTGATTAAAACATAAAGCACGAAATTGATTAGAAATTTTTTTTTGAAGTAATTCACTTATTTGTTCTATTTTTAAATTCTCAATGACTTTTTGAATAAAATAATTACCAAATTGATCACATGATAATTCAATTATTTTATCTTTTATTTTTGGGTAAATTACTTCATATGCTAATTTTGGATTTTCTGATATTTTCTTTTGAAGATATCTACATTCTGTTTGTTCTTTACATAAATTTACACAATCTTCTATTAATTCATTTTCTGAATAATTATGAAATATATTATTTTGATTATTTTCAATATTATTATTTATATTCATTGAATTATTATTATATTGATTTTGAGAATATTGAAAATAATTTTGAGGTTGAATATTATGATTTGAATTTATATTCATTAATTTTAATCTATTTGATAAATCTTTTGTTTCTTGATTTGATATATTAGGAGATAAATTATTATTTAAAAAATTTGGGTTTTCATTTTGGGGATAATAATTTTCGATTGGATTTTGATTAAAGTAATTATATTTATTTTGGAAATTGTTATCATTATTATTTTGATTCTGAGTTTTTTTTTCATTATTATTATTATTCAAATAACTATAAATTTTTAAATAAATTTTATTTACTAATTAAAAGGATTTGATGAATTATTAAAATTATCTTCTTTTGATATATTATTATTTGTATTTTCTAAAAAATCTGTTTTTAAAATAAAATTTTTGCTTCCGTGACTTTGGAAAGAGTTTTCATTTGATAAATTTAATCCTTGTTCAATACTTTCTAATTTTTTATCTTTATTTTCATTTAAATTTCTTTTCTAAATAAAGATTATATATTTTCTTACCGAATTTTCACCATCAATAACTAATAAAATATCTTTTTGAATACATTCTTCTGCTCTTGATAAACTTTCTTTTAATGAAGAACTTATACTTTGACTTTGTAAATCAATTTTACTTATTTGGCTTGAATTATTTAAACTAACTTTTTCTTCTGACCATTCATTTTTAGTATTATTTTGGGAATTTTTTTGGGATATATTATCTAAAATTTTTTTAATTTTATTTTTTACTTTTTTTGTTGGTGTTCATTATATTTTCTATTTCATTTATTCCTTCTTCTTTTATTGAATCTGTTGATGAATCTTGATCTTTTTGAATTACATTATATGATAATATCATTTATGTTTTTTTTATTAAATTTTATTATAAAAATGATTTTTATTTTAAAATATAGATTTATGAAAATATATGATTTTTCCTTTTCTATAAATAAATTAAATAATGAACTTTTAAATTGAATATTAAAAATATTTTTTTTTAATTAGTTTATATTTTTATATTAAAAAAAAATCAAATATAAAGATAAATCAATACTTATATTATATTAATATATAAATTTAAGATTTTATTATAATATAATATGAATAAAACTTTGAATTATAATAATTATTATATTTTAATATGATTAATAAATTAATAAGTAGTTTTATTATTTTATTTTATAAATGGAAAATACATTTAAACAATTAGACAATTTAGATTTAAATGTAAAAAACAAAGATTTATTCATAAAATCAAGACGAGGATTATTTAAATTACTATATTTATTTATGAGTTTGTTGTTTATAGTTTTATTCATAATATTCATAATAAGTGATTCAATATCAATTAAAAAATATAATAACGATATTGAAGATTTAACACAACAAAAAAACAGAACACTCTTTTTATTTAATAGATATAAAGAACAAGGAAAAAATGCAGATACATATTATAAAATACATTCAGACACTGTCACTGATTTAAAAAAAAAAAATATATCTCTTCAAGAGAATTTAAATGAATTAAGAACTGAATTTGAAAAATTAAATAAAGCAAATGATGGAATTGAAAAAATGAATATTCAATATGAAGAAACATATAAACAAAAAAAAGAAGAAAATCAATTAGTCATTGATGAAACTGAAAGAATTGCAAAAGCAAATTCTAATCTTGAAAAATTAATTAAAGAAATAGAAGATAAATTATAATATTTAATTTTAATAATTAAAAAAATAAAACTATTTAAATCACTTAATTAATCTTATCAAATAAAAAACAATTATTAAATAATATTCTATTTATTAAATAAAAAAATAGTGATTGTTTTATTATTATTGTTTTATTTTTAAAATCTAAGATAACTATTTTTAAGTAAAAACAATTAAATAAAATATAAACATTAAAAATAAATAAAAAACTTCTTCAAAATGAATTATTTGATTTTTTGTTTTTATAATATTTATTTTGTTTCTTTTTATAATTGACATTTATTTTTTTTTCTAATAATTTCAAAATAATAATTAAATAAAACGAACAAACAGAAATCAAAAAAAATTAAAAAAATCATAAATAATTTCTATCTTTTTAATAACTATTTTCAATAAAATAAGTCTATATATTATAATTAAATTTATATATCAAAACAGTTTTTATTTCAAAAAAAATAAAATAAAATTATTTCTATTTATCAAAATAGTTCACACAAGTAAAGCTTTAATAAAATTACAAAATCCAACACTCAAAAATAAAATTATATTTTTGATTCAAAAAAAAATATAAAAATAATTTATTATATTTCATTATTAACTTTAGCATATTTTTCAGTCCATTCTTGAGCAGTTGTATTATATAAGTCTCTATTATTTCTATATAATAAAGCAATATCAGGTCTTAAAGAATGATCAGTGTTAGGTTCAGTCAAAAAAGAAGTAATAGAAAGAAGAACTTTTCCAATTGTTAAAACAGGACTCCATTGTTTATTTAATATATCTAAACATATTCCCCCTTTTTCATTTACATTAGGATGAAATATTTTTGTAGTAAATCTACATAATGGTGGTTTTAATGGGTACTCTTTAGGTAATTTTATTTCTAAATTAAATTTTCCTCCTTCATATGGAGAATTGATTGGACCTGTTATAGTAGCCTTCCAATGATATAAATCATCATTTTTTATTAATGATGCTTTACAACCTTCTATTGGCTGCTTTTTAAGATCTTCTAATTCTCTAACTATCCGCTTTTCCATTTTTATTAAAATAAAAATTTTTTATTTATAAAAAAATAATCTAAGAAATATGATGAAATCTTTTTTATATATTTTCTCATTTCTTTTCTGTTCTTATTTTTATTATAAATTTCTTATATTTATTAAATCTTAAGAAGAAGAACAATAATACCTAAGGAAATAATTTTTTAATTTAGATATAATATATTAATTTTTTATATATTAATAAAACAAGAAAAAGATACATTTTTGGAATTAGAATTTGAAATAAATGTTTATTCCAAAACTTTCATAATAAAAGTCATATCAGGTAAATAATTTACATCAGCAAAGAAATTATGTGCTTGTTCAACTACAGAATAAATACTAGAATGAGGATTATCAACTCTTCCTCTAATAATATTAACAATATCTTCAGGATCAATACTAATACCAATTCCATCACTATACATAACTAAATAATTAATACATTTAGCATCTAAATCTCTTTCAGAAATATGAGGTTTACTAATAACACCAATACAATTTGCAATTCTATCTCCAATACTTCTTGTATTAATTACACCAGGATAATATTGTCCTTTAACAAAAATTCTTTGTTTTGGTTCTTCTGCTATTGTTCTTATTTCTCCTCCATTTTCATATATTCTTCTTCTTTCTTCTATTATATCATAATTACCATGAATATTATACATATCATAATATGTATTAAGGTGATTTTTTGAGTTTTGTAAATCTGAATCATCTATTGTTAATATATCTATTCCTTGTAAACTTGGATTTTTTTTATCTACATGAAATAAAAATGCTGTTACATTACCTATATTTGAACAATATAATTTTTTATCTTGGTTTATTATTATTGTTATTGATACTCCTGAGAGAATTGAATCATAATCATTTTCATTTCCATTTTCTTCATCGTTTTTTATTAAATAATCTTGTAATTCATTATATAAATTTTTATAAATCATTTCATAATTTTCTTTTAATTTTTGATTTTCAGGTTTTGTAAAATATTGAAAAATTTTATCTTGAATTATTTGAGCTATTATATCACCGAAAGGACCATGACCATCAATTAGACAATATATTTGAAATATTCCATCTATTAATAAAAAGAATTTATCTTGATTTATAAATATTGAAGATTTAGAACCTTTGGAATAATATAATGAAAGTTTATTTGGAGTTTCTCTAAATTCTGTCATTATTGTTTCATAATGTTTTGATTTATCACATAATATAAAAGAATTCCCATTTGGATTATATTTTGAAGTATATAATAATATATTGTTATTAGGTAAATTTTGATCTGTTGGATTAAAATTAAATTGATAGTCTACATATATATTACTTAAATTATCTGATAAAATTAAATTAGCTGGAGGATTTATAATTTCACTTTTATTATTAATAACTTCATTTTCTTTTTCTTTTTCTTTTTTTTCATTTTCTTCTTTTTTATCTTTTTGGTCTGGTATAGATAATTCATTATTAAAAGCATTACTACTTCCACAACCCATTTTTATTTATTTTTTATATTATTTAAAAAAATTTAAATTTAATAAAGTTAAATTAATTGAAATATATGAAATATAAATATTAAATTCAAATTTGTTATTGAGTATATCTATCTTTGAAACAAAGATTATAATTCAAATTTAATTTAATTAATTTTTTAGTTTATTTATATTTAAAAAGAATAAATTTTAATGATAATATTCATTTTCATATTTCCTCAAATTTTATGTAAAATTATAGAAATTAATCCAGAGTCAAAAATTAAATTTGATAAAGTTAAATATAATGAGGAAATATTATTATCAATATCAAAAGATAAACTTATTGAAAATGGAGATTATAATATAAGAGTTCATTTTGTTGGTTCATTTGGTATTAAAATACAATTTAAAATTATTTGTGATGATATTTATCCAGTTTCAAATTTAAATAATGAAATAAAATTAAATGAAGTTAATGAAAGAAGTTTTAAAGTTAATGAAAAGAAAAATCCAATCTTATGTAAAAATAATTTTGATAAAAATTTTTTTTTACTTTCAATAAAACCTTATACCAAAGTTTATCAGTTTGAAGATGAAAAAGAAATAATATTTCCTTTAATTGTTGAATTAGTTAGTTTTAAAGGAGGAAAGTTTTTGAAACCTATAATAAGTTCAGGCTTTTATAAAATATTGATTTTAAATTTAATTTTTATTCCTTTAATAATATTCATTTTTAGAAATAAAATTCGAAAGATTTTATTAAAGATTTTATTTGATAAAGAAATCAAAACAAATTAAATTTATATAAAATATAAATTTAATTTAAAATAAATAAACTGTTTTTTTTTATATTATATTATTAATAAAAAATGAACATAACAAAATAAATATTTTTTCTTATAATGATTTTAAAAGGACAATAATCACAAAAATTCTATAAATAGTATTTTTGATAAAAACAGAAAATTGAGTAAATTTAATATATTCATTTCATTCTTCGGTATTATCTAAAAAAAAAAAGAATTGTTATCAGGAGGTAAAACTTGGACTATTAAATTACCAAATTCATCTCCTATTCTTCCAAATTTATCACTTATTAAATAAGCTCTTAAATTATAATATCCGACTTGAATATTACAATAATTTTTAAAAATAACTATAATTGTAAACATTTGATATCCACCGTCATTATCATTTATAAATTTTGAATCATAATCATTAATACTAGAATAAAAAAAAAATATTTCTGTATCATCATTCATACATTTTAATATTGTATCATTTGGCCATTTATTATTTCCATTATTTCTTACTCTAAAATGATATTTTATTGGATTGTTTTGGCTTATTTTATTTAATTTTATTTTTATTATGTGATTTTCAATATTATCATTATCTAGAAAATGACAATTGAATTTTATAAATAAATCATTTATACTATTTATAATGTTTTTTTCTTTTAAATGATTATTATTCTTTTTTTCTTCATTATTATTTTCTAATGATTCTTCATTTACCTTTCCATTTTCTTTATTATTGAATGTTAATTCTTTCTTTAAATCTAAATTTTTTTTTTTTTTTATTGCAAGATAGTCTTTTATCAATTCTTTTTTCCTTTGTTTTAATCGATTTATTATAGAATCTAAATCATCTAATTCTGGAAGTTTTATTTTAGAAATAATTTTATCATATGAATATCCGATTTCTAATGCAGTATAGTATTCATCTTCTGTTTTTACTTCAAAAGTTAAATTAGAATTATCATTTTTAAACAAAAATTCAAAAGAAATAAATTTCATTTGAATTTCTGATAATTCATATACTTCTTGAATTTTTTTTAAAAATGTTTTAAAATCATAAATATTAGGTATTTTCATTGATTTTCCATTATAATTACTATAAATTGTTTTAACTTCTTCCATCTTTTATTTAAAATAAAACTTTCAAAGTAAATTTAAATTTAACAAAAATAAATTGAACTGAAAATATATATATTTTAATTTATAATTAGGCATTAATAATTTATATTTATTTTAAATTTTTAGTTTCAATTAAAAGAATAAATTTTATAATAATTATTTTAAAAATATTATTATTATATAATTTTATAAAATCTGAATAAAAAAGAGATATTTTATTTATGTTTTTTTTTAGTTTTTATAGATCTTTTTCCTTTACTTGCTGTAGTTTTAACATGAGACAATTCATCATTTTCAATATAAGAATCAGAATTTGTTTTTATATTTTTTCTTTGTCTTAAATTTCTTTGATTATTATTTCCAAAAAGATAATCATCTTCATCTTCAAAATTAAATCCTAAATCTTTTTCTAATCGTTTTCTTTTTTTTGTTAATATTTTTAAAGCAGAATCAGTTAAATTTTTATTTGAATTTAAATTACTTTCAAATGTTTTATTTAGCATATCTAAAATTTCATTTAATTTATTAACTAAAATTTGAGAGTTTTTAACTATAGTAGATGTATGCTCATTATATAATTTTGAATTAGATAATACTAAATTAACATCAAATTTAAAACTTTCTTGTGTTAGATAATATTTATTTTTTAATCTTTCTTTAATTAAATTTAAATACATTGGAACAGGAACAATATTATAATAATTTAAAGCACCATCTTTTGTCTCATCTACTAAATTAAAAAATAAACTTAAATCATTTTTATTTTTTTCCATTATACTTGATAAATGACTTAATAATTTATTTTGAATTTTTTCCCATATTTCTCCTATTATAATAGTATCTTTTAAGTAAATATCCCAAAAACTAATTTGAGTTTCTTCTTCATTTCCTTCAAAATCTTCTTCATTAATATATTTAATTTTTAAATTATTATATTTTGAATTTATAAAATTAATATTATTTTCTTGTGGTACATCAGATATTATTTTTGCTTGATATTTTTCTGTTCCTAAATAAATTTGAACTTCTATATTTTTATTTTTAGAAATTACTTCTTCGTAATATTTTTTAGTTTTTTCATAAGTATTTTTTCTAATTAGAAAATCAGGTAAATCATTTTCAAAGAATATAATTTCAAATTCTTTATCTTCTTCAATATTATATAATTGAATTCTTATTAGAATTTTAGTATTATTTAAAAGATGTTTATTCCCAAAGAATATTTTAACAAAAGAAACTGTTTTTGGATTTTCAAATTCATAAGAAATATTAACAATTTTACAAAGAATAGGATAATTAACATTAAAAGAATTTTCCCAAAAGAAAATTTTTCCTTTTAATTCATAAATAATAAAAGGATAATATTTTTGTAAAAAAGCTTCATAAGCTTGATAAATAAAATATACTTCTTCTGCTTTTTGAGGGAAATAAATTGAAGGAAATATTTTTTCTTCTAAAAAAAAATTTTTAGGTATTAAATTCATATCAACTCCTCCAAAAGGCTTTTGATTAGAATCATTGTTTAATTCAATTTCAAAATATTCTTTATAACATTCTAAGCATTGAGATACATTTTCTTGTGCTTCAACACATAATTTTTGCAAACAATAATTACCATGAAAATATTTTTCACAATTTTTATTCGAACATTTTTTAGTTGCAAATTGATTTCCACATCTAAAGCAAATCTTTTCTTGTTTTATTATATTAATTATTGTTTTTATTATATCAAATTTTTTTGTGTGTTTATCTATTAAAATAAAATCATTATGATAGAAAATACAATTAAAATCAAAATAAACTTCTTTTTCAAAGTTTGAATTTTTTTCAAAAGAAATTTTAATTCCTTTTGAATCATCAAGATAGAATGGACCTAATGTTTTTTTAGAATTAAATTTACATAAGAAACATTCATGTTCTGTATCTTCAACTGCTTTACTAAGAAGTTCTTCAATTACTTTCTCTTTACTTAAATCTGATATTTCATCTTCTTCTTCAATATCTTTTACTTTTATGTCTTCTTCTTCTTCATCATCTATTTTAATATTTCTCTTTTTTCTATGATTGAATTCCTCAATTGCCATTTTATATTCTACATCTGAATTAATTTCTTCTGATGTATTGTTTAAATTATTATTAGTATTTAAATTATTGTTTTCGTTATTTAAATTTGAGTTAGTATTATTATTTTGATTATTTCTTCTTAATCTTAATCTATTACGAATTCTTATATGATTTCTTCTTGTTGTATTATTATTGTTTTGTTGATCATGAGATCTTGTATGAATGTAAATGTTATTATTTGTATTAGTATTATTGTTATTATTATTTCTTTGATTTGTATTAGAACTTCTTAAACTATAATAACCATTGTTTGTTGATCTATTTTCATTTGGTGAATTGTGTCTGTCTCTTAAACTATAATTTACATTATTATTATTTCTTCTTATATTTTCTTCAATTTCTTCACTTTCAATTATCATTTTCTCCTCTTCACTTAAAAACTCATCATTTTGATATTCCTCACTATTATTAGATACATTTTCATTATTGTTATAATTATCATCATTAGATGATTCATCTTCATTTTCTTGTCCTTCTTCTCTTTCATTATCATTTTCATTAGATAATCTATAATTCATATTATCTTTTTCAGCTTGTTTAAATGCTTCTTCTTCTTTAGAACATTCTAGTAATCTTTCTTCGAAAAAATATTCATAATTCCTATAATTATTTTTCATATATTTATCTTCAATATCTCTGTCAGTGATATTATATTTACTTCTTAATGTATTTCGGTATAAATCTATTTGTTTTAATTTAAATTCACTATAAGGTTGTTCTATAATATAAGGTAAATTATACATATTTACATATTTAGCAAAAGTAGTTGAAAGAGGGTCTCTCATTATCACTGATTCTGAATTAAATTCTGAAGTCATAAATTGATTCATATAAGTTGTTAAATATGAATTTCTTGAATAAATAGAATAAATAGAAATAAAACCAAGAAAAGTTGAAATTACAAAATAATCTCCTTTTGATGAAAATTTACCTTCTGATGCAATTATTGTCTGAGAAATATTAGAAAAGAAAAAATTATTTTCTGTGAATTCTTTTATTATTTCTCCTGTTAAAAAATTAAATAAAACTATATGATTTGTTCCAGATATAGTTAAAATAATTTCTTCATTGATTGGATGACTTTCTAAAACAAAACATTCATCATGACAATGAAAACCATTTAATTCATTGTATTTTTTTATTATTCTATTTAAAGATAAAGAATAAACAATTAAAGAAGAACTTCTCTTTGGATTATTTTCTTGATTATTGTTATTGTTATTATTTTGATTATTATTATTAATATGAGATAAGTTATTTTGATTATCATTAATATGTTTTTTTCTTGGTTTTGAAGAAATAATTATAATAACGTAATTATTTTTTTTAGTCCACATTGCAACATTTACAGAGCTTCTTACTCTATCTTCACTTTCTGTTATAGTTTGAATACAATAAATAGGGAATTCTAAAATATAAATATTATTTCTTATTGAATTAATAATATGATCTTTTACAATCCATACATTAACTGAACCATCAACAGAAGCAGTAATAAAGTATTTTCCAGATGTACAAAATTCTGAAAATTGAACTAATGAATTATGTACATATTCTAAGAAAAGAACATAACTTGAAAAATCTAAAATAAACTTTTTATTCTTTATTGTATCATCAAAAATTCTTTTTATATCCCAAACACATATTAATCCATCACTATATCCACATACTAAAATTTCACTTTTATTACTAACAGCAACACTACTTTGTTGTATTTGTTTATATTTCTTAAAATTTTTTTTTTCAAAAATATTTTTGTCTAAGTTAAATTTCCCAGGGAAAATATCATTATCATCATCATGTAAATCATCTAAACTTAAATAATAAATTTTTCCACTAATCGAAATAACTATTATTAAATGTTTTATTTTAGTTGAATATTTATATTCAAAACCAACTAATCTAACAATACTTTCATTAAAAGTATATGTTTTTTCTATTCTTAATGTTTTAGTGTTCCAAATAATAACATTTTGATCATCAGAACAAGAAATTAAATAATCATAATAACAAAATAATTCATTAATAGGTTTATCATGATTTTTAAAGACATCAATTAATGCTCCTGTTCTTGTACTCCATATTTTAATTACTCCGTTATTATCTCCTGTGAAAAACATTGAATCATCTTCACTAAAACATAAACAAAAAATTGGAATAGGAACTATATTTAAATTTTCCATTATTTGAATATGACCTAATAAAGTTTTCATATGATTGTATTTTGAAATATTTTTCTTTTCATATATCTTTTTATTAACTTCTTTTTTCTTTCTTATCATTTCAAAAGGACAAATTTTTTCCGCCTTGATTTCTTCATTTGGGACATTTTTTTTAATTAATGAATCAGAATTAAAATTTAAAAAATCAGAAACAATTTGATTTAAATTTTTGGATTTAAGATTTGAGAAAAGTTCTTTTCTTTTTTCATAAGAACAATTTAATAAGTTTAAGGATAAATCTGAATAATTACCATAAGATAAATTGCCTATAAGCTAAAATTTAAAAATTTAAAAAAAAGGAAATATACTTTTGTAATAATTTCTTCTTTTTCAGAATTTGACTTAAATTTTTGATTTTTTAAATATTCAATTATCAAATAATTGATATCTCCTTCAAAGTTTTGTGGATTATTATTTATCATTTTATATTTTTTTTGTTTTATATGGTCTTTAAAGGGAAAATATGGCAAATTTTAAAAAATTAGTAGAATTAGAATTTTAAAGGAAAAATAAGTTTAATCGAAGAAAGAAATATTTTTAGAAAGATTTATTGAGAGATTTTTAACAATTAATAAAAAATTGGTTTTAAAAATGAATTTGAGAAAGATAGGTTTTTTTAAAGGAAATTATTATCTTTTAAATTTTTTTAATGAAGATAATGATTAACTGAAAAATTTCAATCATAGAAATTACTCTGTTATTTAAATATGCATCCTTGGAATTAATTAATATTATAAGATTATTTTTTTGGATTTTAATTAATAATTAATATTTGTTTAATTAATTCTTAAAAATAAAAATAATAAATAAAAAATCAAATTTAAATTAAAAAGAATAAAAGGTATTAATATAAAATGGGGAAATTAATTAAAAATAAAGAAATAAATAAATTTAAAAAATAAAAAAATATAAAAAACTAAAAGATAAAAAATGCACTATTTTTGGTGATTGGGAATTCAATAATTTTTTTAAACTCATCAAATCTGTTATTTGAGTTCTCAAATTTTTCAATTACTTTTTCCTGAATCTCTTCTTTATTCTTTTTCCAACTTTGAAGCCGTACACCAAAATCTTCTTTTCTATTAACTGAATCATCTCATCTTTTTTTTTTCTTATCTTAATGGAAAGTGATTTCTAAATAAAAAACTTCCTTTTTCATTCAAAATATCTTTATCAAATCCTTTTGTTATAAAATAATCAAGATAACTTTTTTCATCCTTACTTCCAAATACTCTTCTTGTTCTTGTAATCTCAAAAATAACTCTATTTATAAAATAATTATAATGTTTTCCTAATTTATTCATTATATATATTGAAAACTCAATTATCTTTTAACTTTCTATAACTTTATTATCATCATTTATTCTTCAAAAGCTTTCTTTAATTTTACACAGAGATATTCTTTAGACTTAATATTATTAATTAAATATCTACTTTATAAATTTTCCTTTGCACCATCATATACTCATCTGGAATTTCATTCAATCCTATTATTTTTTCTTTTATATTATGAATGCCATATGCCTCTACATTGATTTCTAATTCAATATTATCTTTATATTTAATTTACTTCATTACAACCAGTGGAACCAACAAACAAATAATATTTACATTTGATTGATTATAATGAGATAACGAACAAAAAAATCTCCTTCTCCTAGTCCCACTAAATATCACACTCCTAATCGCCTCAAATATCAAATTCCCAATCTTATTTTTTTTTTTCTTTTTTGATTCATTATTTTTTTTATTTTTTAATTTTAATACATTTTTATTTGTTTTTAATTTATTTTATTTTTACATTATTTGTTCATATTTTTATATCATTTTTTTCTTTTACTTTTTATTTTTATTTTCGTTTTTTATATGTATTTTAATTTTTAATATTTATATAAATGAAAGACTCTTTATTATCCGATTTTCCTTTAAAAAATATAAACGAAAATGAAATATTAAAAAAATATAGTAGACTTAATAAACAAGATCCATATACAAGTTCTGGTCCAATAAAACGATTATTAGTCATTTGGGCTTTTAATATTATAAAATTATCAAATTTACTTTCTCTTAAACCTGAATATTTAGGAAGTCTTCCTGAAAAATTTCAAAGTAAAAATTTTATAAACGATTTAAAAGAAATATGGTTTATTAAAAATTATAAAAATAAAAAATTTCATCCATTAATAAGAGCAGCTTTTGTAGCTAATAAAATTTTACTAGTTTATGTTATGGTAAGTGTATTTTTTAGGTCTATAATGGAAGCAATAAGACTTTCTCTTTTTAGAGAATTTATGTCTAGATTTTCAAAAGAAACAACAGAAAAAAAAGGTTTTTATTCTCTTTTTTCTCAATATCAAATAGGATTTTTATTAATCTTTTTTAGAATTGTCCACGTTTTATTATGGAGAAAAACAACAGAATATCAATGTTTACTTGGTTATAAAGTAACTGCTCAATTTCAAAGTTTAATTTTTGAAAAATTACTTAAAATTAGTCCTTCTTCAATGAAAGAAAGAGTTGATACTGGGCAAGTTATAAATTTTATTCAAAGTGATTCTCAAAAATTAACATTTTTAATGTGGTGTTCTCCAGATATATTTTGTATGCCTATTCAAGTTATTATTTATTGTATTATGTTGTATCAAATTTTAGGTGGAGTATTTTTCTGTGGATTAATAATTTTAATTTTATTTATTTATGGTAATTTATCTTTTCAAAAGAAAATAAAAGCTTTAATCAAGGTTCATGTGAAATTAAAAGATAAAAGAATGAAAGTAACAACAGAAACATTTAATAATATTAAGATTTTAAAATTATATTCATGGGAAGATGAATTTAAAAATAAGATTAATTTAGCAAGAGAAGATGAAATAGCTAATTTACTTAAAAAATTTAAATTAAGTAATTTAAATAATACAATTCAATGGGCAGGCCCAGTAATAACATCTGTAGTTAGCATTGGTTTATTTCAATATATTAAAGGAGTATTTAAAATAGAAGATATATTTACTGCATTAGGTTTATTTAATAGATTACAATGGCCTTTAAGATTTTTTCCTGAAATAATGACTAATTTTTATGAAACTACTATTTCAATGGGTAGAATAGAAAATTATTTAAAACAAGATGAAGTTAATGAAGCCAATGTGATTAAAAATGATGAAAATATTAAAAAAAATGATATTAGAATTAAAATTGAAAATGGAAGCTTTAGTTGGGGAATTCCTCCAATAAGTGAAAAACAACAAAAGGAAAAAGAAGAAGAGGAAAAAAAAAGAAAAAAAGAAAAAAAAAAGAATAAAAGTAATAAAATTACAAGTTTAATTCCAAAAGAAATTGAATTATTAGATACTGATTCAAAAAATAAAAATGATGTAAATAATAAATCAAATAATTATTCAATGATATCTCAAATGAATTCATTATATCAAACTTACCTTACTGAAAATGATGATTCATCTAAAAAAGTAATTAATCCTTTAAATCCAATATTAAAAAACATAAATTTTGAAATAAAAAATGGAGAATTTATATGTATAATAGGAGAAGTAGGTTCAGGAAAATCATCTCTTCTTCAAAGTATATTAAATAATTTAATACCATTAAATCCGAAAACAAAAATTTATTTAAATGGAAGTGTTTCATATGTATCTCAAGTACCATGGATATGTAATGCAACAGTTAAAAATAATATTATATTTAATAACTCATTTATTGAAGAAAAATACAATAAAGTTATAGAACTATCTTGTTTAAGACCAGATTTAGAAATTTTAGAAGGAGGAGATTTAACTGAAATCGGAGAAAAAGGAGTTAATTTATCAGGAGGTCAAAAAGCAAGAATTGCTTTGGCAAGAGCATTATATTCAGATAATGATATCTTTATATTTGATGATCCTATTTCTGCTTTAGATGCAAATGTTGGAATGAAAGTTATGAAAAATTGTATTTTAGGACATTTAAAAGATAAAACAAGAATTCTTGCTACTCATGCTTTACAATATATTTCATTTGCTGATAGAATTATTTATATGAATAAAGGTGAAATTAAATGGGTTGGAAGTTATAATGAAATAAAAGGTCAAAGTTTCTTTCTTGAATTTTATGAAAAAATGCAAAAAACAGAAGAAAAAAAAAGAAAAAACTCAGATGAAAAAAGAGAAGAATTTTTAAAAAATAATGATGATAAAAATGATAATGATTCACTTAACTCAGGAGTAATCAAAAGAATAACAAAAGATGAAAAAATGGAAAAAGAAAGGATTAAATTTATAGTATTTAAATCATTTGTTAAAAATATGGGTGGAGTACGTATACCTTTAACAATAATAACATTTCAAATATCAATGGCAATATTCAAAGCTTCAAGTGATATATTTTTAGGTTTTTGGTCGACTCATCAGTCAAAAAATGAAAATAATAAATTTTTCTTAATGTATTCATTATTATGTTTAGGCTCATGTTTATTTAATTATTGTTTATTAAGATTAAGTACAAATGCATCAATTGTTGAGTCAAGGAAAATTCATACTTTAATGATAGATAGTTTAATTGGAGCTCCAGTTCCTACTTTTCATGAAACAACACCAAAAGGACAAATTTTCAATAGATTATCAAAAGATATTGAAAGCATAGATAATAATGCAGTTAATCAAATGAATAATATGTTTGCCTCAATCATAGATTTCTTATCTTCTTTAGTTATTTGTGCATTTTTTGAACCTTATGTACTTTTATTAGCTCCTATATTAATTTATATTGGTTATCGTTGGGCTCTTTTTAATATTAAATGTTCTAGAGAACTTTATAGAATTGAAGGTATTGTTCGTTCTCCTATTTTAAATTTAACTAATGAAGCTATACCTGGTTCTATTGTTATTAGAGCATTCAATGCTGAAAAAAGCTATTTAGATAGATTTTATAAAAGCATTGATGAACATTTTAAAGTAAGAATAATATTAAATGGCACTAATAATTTACATGATTTATTCCTTGATTCTTTAAGTATTACTTTAGCTACTTTTTTGATTCTTTTTTCACTTATTTTTAAAGATAAATTTTCAGCATCTGAAATTGGATTAATTTTATCTTATTATGAAACAATTCATGGTAGTATTTTCAGAGGTCTTCATACTTTAAAATTCTTTCAAAATTCTATGGTTGATTTTGAAAGATGTATGCATTTCACTGAATGTCCAAAAGAAAGTCCCAAAGAAAATGATTATTCAAATTCTTTAGGTTCTTGGCCTTCTAAAGGTAAAATTCAATTTGAAAATTTTTCTGTAAAATATAGAGAAGATACTGAAATGGTTTTAAAAAATCTAAATTTCTTAATAAATCCAAAAGAAAAAATAGGTGTTGTAGGAAGAACAGGAAGTGGTAAAAGTACAGTAACATTATGTTTATTTAGAATATTAGAAGCAACATCAGGAAAAATTTTAATAGATGATATAGATATAAGTAAATTAGGTTTAAACAAATTAAGAAGAAATTTAACTATAATACCACAAGATCCATCATTAATGGAAGGTACCTTAAGATATAATATAGACCCTTTAAATTTAAGTTCAAATGAGAATATATTAAAAGTAATGAAATCAATAGGTTTTGATTATATTGTTGATAGAGATCCAGAAGGATTATTACAAGAAATTTCAGAAGGAGGAAGTAACTTAAGTGTAGGAGAAAAACAATTAATATGTATCACTAGAGCAATTTTAAGAAAAAGCCGAATTATAATTATGGACGAAGCTACTGCTAGTATTGATTATAAAACAGAAGAAATTATTCAAAAAGCAATTAATGAAATATTGAATGAAAGTACTGTTATAACAATTGCTCATAGAATTAAAACTATTTTAAATTATGATAAAATTCTAGCTTTGGATAATGGAGAAATTGTCGATTTTGATACTCCTAAAAATTTATTGGAAAAGAAAAAAGGTGTTTTTTATGAATTATATCATAAATCCACTTTATAATTTTGAAAGGAATTTAAAAAAATATTAAATATGTCATAAAATTAAATTATATATTTCGGAATATTATTTTTAAAAAATAAGGTTGTAAGTTAAAATTCATTAATAATTAAAATAATTAATGAAGAAACGATAAAAAGTTAAAAAATTTTAACTTTTATTTTTTTAAAACATTTTGTTTAAAACTTCCAATAACATTTCCAGCAGGGAAATAATTAGCAACAACATAACATTTCTTTTTATCTTTAGAACTAGCAACTCCAAATCCAACTTGTTTAGTATTTTTCCAAACAACCTGAGTAAAATGTCCTGTACCTGACGTGAATTTAGCTTTATTAAAATCATATTTTAATACTTCATTATACCAACTTTTAGTAGCATCAACAACTGAAGAAGCATCACATTTAGCTTCATTAGAATGCCAATAATAATATAAATTTTCACCCATTGATTTTCCATTATATTTTCCATGTGAATGTTCAAATAAATTTTTTGCTGCTAAATGTTCTGCATATTTTTGAGCAATTGTTGTTAAATCTTTATTTAGTTTTAATGGTCCAACATGATGGATTTTCCTATATTTGTTATGAATTTCTAATCCTTTAGTTCCATCTACTGTTGCTAATCCTCTTAAATTTATATTTTCTTTCATCCTTTTGTCATTAAAATATGTTATTACAAAGATAGTGCACACTGTCACTATTGATATTATTATTTTTGAGAATTTAGACATTTTATAATCTATTTATTATTTCATGATTTTTTAATATTATTATGATTTTTTATAATTATTTTCTTTTTTTTTAATTTCTCATTAATTATGACTTATATATACTGCTATATTCTCTTTGTCTAATTAAAATAATTTTTTTTATTTTTTTAATAAAATCAAAGTAATTTTTTTAATTACTATCATTTAATTTATTCTTAGGCTCCATCCTAAACATTTTAGATTATTTTAAATTTTAAGAAATGTCAATATTAACGGTGATAGTTTTTTAATATATTAAAAAAAATTGAAATTATATTTTAAACAAAATGAAATCACTACTTTTGTTTATTGTATTTATATCATTCATCATGAAATCACATCAAACCATCCTTAATTTGACTCTAGATATAAGAAAACAAGCTAATTTTTTAATGAACATAAATGATACAAAAATATTAGCAATCTATTCAGCAATAAAGAATAATTCAGCAATTGCAATGGCAGTTTCTACTAATATTAATTGTGATAGTCCAAGTAAAGAGGGAGCAAAATGTTATGATGGAAAACCAATAAAAAATCAAAATAGAACTTCATCATTTCAATATTTTGAAAAAAAATATGAAGGAGATGTTTATAAAGATAATTTCATAATTAACGGAACAAATATAGGAGAAAGGGAATTTATCTACAGTAAAGTAGATAATTTTGGAGGATTAATATCATTTGATCCTTCTCAAATTGATTTATTATATAAAAATAATATAATTTCAAATAAAGTAATTAAATATGGAACAGTAAATAGTGATTCCATTACAGTTGCGATTGGAGAAAAATATTCCACAGGAGAATTAAAATATTATACATCTTGTGATATGGTAAAAGGATATTTTGGTTGTTACTTAAAAAAAATATCAATTTCAAAATCAAGAAAAGATTTCTTAAATCATAATATTCTTGACTCATTCAATGTAAATGGAGATGAATCTATAGTTGAGTTTTTTCATCCATTGGAAAAATCAAATTCAATATATGGTCCAAATACTATAATAGAACAAATGAGATCATTTTTTGAAAAAATAGGTTTTAATTGTGGTTCTCATAAATGTTCTTCACAAGATGAAAAAGTAGCATATTTGGAAATAGGAGGAAAAGCAATTGAATTTAAAGAATTAAACTTTGAAACTTCAACTAATATAGATCATCTTTTATTTGGATTTCAAACTATTCCTAATGTTTCAGCTATAATTGATGCTGATAAACAAAAAATTTATTTTTATTCTGATTTAGAAGGTGTTCTTGTTGGAAATGATTCCTATATTTGGTATTATATAGTATTTGGTATTGTTATTGTTCTTTTTGCTGGAGCTTTTGTTTATTGTTGTGTAATTAGGAAGAAAAAAAAAGTGAATATCAATGTCTTAGATAATAATCTTGTTTAATTACCTTTGATATTGTTTTTATATGATTATTAGTAATAAAATTATTTTGAATAGATTTAATAAATTAAAATTATTATTTGAAATTAGTTAATTTAAATAAGTAATTTTTCATAAACAATATTTAATATTTATATCATTCATATTTTCTCTTTAATATTACATTTACTTTAGATTATAAGTTAAAATGAATATTTTTATATAAATATCAGTGATACAAAAATTTCTGAAATGTATTTAGGGATAAGAAAGAATACAGAAATATTAATGGTATTTACTCCTTGATTATATATTATGAAACATTAGAATTAAAATATCAAGGTAGAAAAAGTATTAATTATAAAATAAAGGAAGGAAAAGTATATTAAGATTTAATAAATATAAATGAATTTAATATTGGAAAATAATTAATAGTAAAAATAATAAATGAATAATATCCTTTGAAACTAAAAAAAAGGTCTCTCTGAAATAGGGAACTTCAATTGGTACTTCAAATGGAGACTTTGCTTTTATTGAAGTTGAAATATATTATTTTTGTAAAGAAAACAAAAGTTTTTATAAAAGGTATTAAAAGTATTTTGGTTTAAATTTGAAGAATTATTTAATGGGTTTTAATTTCATTTATTCATATCTTTCTTTCAATTGATATTATATTTATTATTTTTTCCTTAATTATTTTCATAAAATTTTATCTCATTAAATTAAAAATTTATCTGTTATTAATAATAATTTCTTATTATCTTTTACAAATCTAAGAACTCTACATAAAAAATATGAACAAAAGATTTAATCCTCAATATCTATTTTTCATATACTTTAATCTTTTAAACAAACAATTAAATAAAATAAAAAAATGTCAAAACCAAAAGACGTGTCTTTTCAGGATTATTCAAATTATTTAAATGAATCATCATCAATAAAAAATATAAATGAAATATATGAAAATAGTGATGAAGAATACATAGAAAAATTATACCAGATAAATAATTCATTTGTCGATAATATTGGAAAAATATATATAAATGATTCAACCGATTTTTCAATAGTTCCAACAAATATAGATAGTATGGTAACTTATAATTTTAAGAAAGAACAAATTTGTATTAATCATTATGATGAAGATGAATTAATTAAAAGTAATAAATATTGTTTAAATTGTAATCAAAATTATTGTGATAATTGTATTATAAAATGCATCAAATTTAATCATATAGTTTTTGATATTGACTTTTTAAACCAATATAATTTAAATGAATCTATTAATTTATTAATCACCTTGAAAAATTTTAATAAAATTCTTTCTGGATTTTTAGATATTTGTGATTATAAAATTAAAAAAATTAAAAAAATTAAATTAATTAAACTTGAAGAATTAAAAGAATATCAAAATTTTATTTTAGATGTTACAAATAGAGAAATTGAAAACAAATATTTAATTAAAAAAGAACTTATATCTTATAAAAATTATTTTGAAAATAAAGAATATAAATTAACTGAATTATTGGAAACAATGAAAAATAATAAAAATATAACTAAAGAATATTCTTTAAAAGTTAATTCAAAAATTGAAAAATATGAAAAAAAATTTAATTCAGATAATGATCAATTAAAAAAAAAAATCATTTCTTTTAATCAAGATTTATTTAATTTTAATATAAAAGAGAATCATATAAAAAAAGAAAATCAACAATTAAATATTAATATTGGAGTTGAGTTTGATACAAGTTATTTAAATTATTTTAAAGAAAAAGGAAATATTCAAATATTATTTGATGAAAATAATGTCGTTTATTTTAAATTAGAACTTTATAATTCAGAAATAAATGATGATGATTCTCACAGATATTATATTAATGTATTATTAGAAAATAAAAAAAAAAATAAATGTTTAGTTCAACCTTTATTTAAAGAAAAAAGTAATAAAAATGATAATAAAATAATCTTTAGTTATTCATTTAAGAAAAAAGACTTTATTTCTTATTTAGGTAATAACAATGAATTAAATTTTGAAATTTTCCTTTGTAAATATATATTTTTTATTGAAACGATTAATAATTAATCATGTATTTTAAAATATCATATAAAAATATAAAAAAATAATTAAAATATATTAATAGATTCTATATAAACATTAATTAAAATTTATAAGAATTAATGAAATTAAATAAATAAATAATTTTATTCTCCAAATAATTTCTTTTGAATTTCTTCACAAAAGACTTTAAAATCTTCTTTTTTATCTTTTTTATTTGAAGAATTTTTAAAAGATTTAATATTATTTATTTTATTATTTTTATCATAATCTCCACAATAAAAAATATTATTAATATGATTATTTCCTTTAACAAGTTCATTATTATTAAATTTATTTAATAAATTTTTTTTATATCTTTTAGTTTCTGTATCATCAGAATAAGTATATGATACACTTAAATTATCAAAAGAAATATTTGAATTTTGAGAAATATTTTTTAAATTTTTTTTAGATTTATTATTCTGATAATTACTATTATTAAATATACTTTCTTCAGTAATAATATAACCTTCTTCTTCTAAAGTAATTTTATTTTGAAAATGTAAAGAATTTCCTCTTAAAGAATTAAATTTCATAAAAATTTTATTTTTTATTTTATTAAAATTAAAAGGAACTTTTAATTTAATTGTTTTTAAATTACTTTTATTATTTATTCTTTTACTTGTTATTGCTGTTGAAATTGTTTCTGGTGAATTTTTATAATTTTTGTAATTTTTTAAATTTGTGAATTCTGTATTATAATGAGGAGAATAATCTATTATTTTTTTATTACGGATATTTTTTTTTATTCTTTTTAAAAGAGAATTATTTAATGAATGCTTATTTGTTATTGAATATTTTGATGTTGAAAATATATTTCTTTCTTGAGATGAAAATGATAAATTATGATGATTTGTTAATGAAGTATTTCGAGTTTTGTATATTTTTGGTTTTTGTAATTTATAATTTCTTGAAAGAGAATGAATATTATTAAAATAATTACCCACAAAATAATTTTTTAAATGATGCTTTGATGGATTTTTATTTTTTACTTTTGAATTATTAGACATTATTTTAATTAAATATTATAATTTTATGACTAAAATAATTAATTAATTTTTAAATACAATTTAATAAGAGACAAATAAATATGAAAATAAACATCGATCCCTTTTATTTTACATTGAGAAAAATATATAAATAAAATCTCCTGAATAATATTTCTTTTTATACAATAAAATCCTTACTATAAAACTATATTATAAATGAATAATAATAAAAATATATTTAAAAGAAACTAAAATTTTAAATACTTCAATAAGTTATACTAAAAAAAAATAAAATATAAAAAATGGAAAAAATAGAAGATCAACCTCAAAAAGAAGAAATTCCTCAAACACTTCCAAACACTTCAAAAATGGAATATCGTTACTTAGGAAACTCAGGTTTACGTGTGAGTGTATTAGGATATGGTAACTGGGTAAACAACCAAGACGACAAGTTAACATTAGAGAATGTTAAAACATGTTTAGAAAATGGAATAAATTTCTTCGACACAGCAGAAGTATATGGTTTAGGACAAGGAGAAATATCATTAGGAAAAGCATTAAAAGAATTAAATGTTCCTCGAGAAAAAATAGTAGTATCAACAAAATTATATAAATTAGGAGAAGATCCAAATGACGGTTTCTTATCAAGAAAACATATTATAGAAGGAATGAAAAATTGCTTAAACAGACTTCAATTAGATTATGTTGATATAATATATTGTCATCGTTATGATAGAGATTCATCAATGGAAGAAATATGTAAATCAATGAATTATTTAATTAATGAAGGATATGCTTTTTATTGGGGAACAAGTGAATGGACTGCTTGTCAAATAATGGATGCTTATGATACTTGTCAGAGATTAAATTTAATTAAACCTATTGTTGAACAATGTTGTTACAATATGTTTAATAGAAATAAAATTGAAGATGAATATAGAGATTTATTTAAAAAATATTCTTTAGGAACAACTATTTTTTCACCTCTTAATAGTGGTATTTTAACTGGGAAATATATTAATGAAATTCCTAAGGATTCAAGAGCTAATAAAAATAATGAAAATGGAAATTTTGCTTTTGATGCTTATATTAAAAATAAAAAAAATTATGATGAAAAATTACAAAAATTAAAAGATGTTGCTGAAAAAAAATTCCAATGTACTTTAGGGCAATTAGCTATTGCTTGGTTACTTGCAAATCCAGATATTAATTGTTGTTTATTAGGAGCAAGTAAAAATTCTCAAATTGAAGAAAATGTAAAAGCAATTGAAATTTATAAAAGATTAGATAAAAGTTTATTATTTGATATTGAAAGAATTTTAGATAATGCCCCCAGAGGAGAAATTGATTATAGAGATTGGAGAGAAATTCCTAATAGAAGAAATATTGCTATGGGTCTTGATTATATTAAACCTTCTTATTAAATTAATTAAAGAATATTTTAAAGTTTTTTTTAATAAAAAAAATTTATTTAATTTTTTACTATATTTTATTTATAATATTTTAGATATTAGGATTTATATTCTTATTTGTCAAATAAAATTTAAAGGATTTATTATCCCTTTCTTATTTACTATATTTTCTATATGAAATTTGATAAAATTTTGATGACCTATTTTTCATTTTAATATAATAAATATTGATGAATATTTCTACAATAAAATAATATAAATTTTTGTATTTCTTTATTACAATAGAAAATCATAAATTAGAAATTAAAGGATAACTAAAAGCTTAAACACCATCATTCATATAAATTTATATTATTCTAAGTTAATAAAAACAATGATTTTCAAAAATTAAAATTACTCTAAACAAAAAAAGAACACAAAAAAATTAAATAACCTAAATAAAAAAATTCTCAAAAAATATATT
>JAEEGI010007441.1_pt1 | contig 24526 bp, 27 predicted proteins | sample 8958751 | NCBI WGS metagenome assembly JAEEGI01 (sample SAMN16246545, study PRJNA631951) | gut metagenome | biome: gut microbiome; feature: rumen; material: KS-attached | host: Bos | place: Iran: Karaj | collected 2018-10
ACGATATTTCCAGTCAATAACACGGATGTGCTTCTTGTGGTTGATGGCATATACTATCTCTTTTGCCACCTTCTCAGGCTGCAACATCATGGGATAATGATAGTCACCACTGAGTAAGGCGGTATCAACAAAACCTGGGCGTATGTCCGTAAAGTGAATGTTCAGCCCACGGCTCAGAGCTTGTTGTTCGAGAGCCTGCAAGTAAACGTTCTGCATGGCTTTCGTGGCAGAATAGGAAGGTGCGGGGCCAAGGCCCTTTGTACCGGCAATGGAGGTGATAGCCGCGATGTGTCCCCCTCCATGACTGGCGAAGTACCGATATGCCTCACCTACCATTCTCGTAAAGGACACACCGTTAGTCTGCATCGTAGCCAGTTCTATGTCCGCTTTCAATTCCCTGTTCTGTTTACCAATGCCCGAAGCATAGAAAAACAAGTCCATTCCTCCCATCTTTCCGATCAGCTGTTGTAATGCTTCGGTTGCCTCATCTGTTGTTACGTCTATCCGTTCCGCGGCAGTAGCACCCATGCCCTGCAGCAGTTCCACACGTCGAGCAGCAACACCTACCATCCAGCCTTGCGCTATCAGAAGTTTTGCGACCTCCCGTCCAATACCAGACGATGCACCTATTACTATTGCTCTCTTCCCTTGTTGCATCCAGTCTCTTTGAATGATTGATTATTTCTACGCTACAGCCACCCTATCACGCCAAAATACTTTCTTACTCATAGATAATCTGTTTTCGACCGCAAATATAGCAAAAATATACGAGAATAACAAGAAGTACGGAAAAATATGCATTATTTCAATATTATTTCGTAATTTTGCAGTCAAGTTGTACTTGACATATACAGAATCATGATGAAAAAACTATCATTATCAATCATCTTTGCCTGCTGCACGCTGGCAATGGCGGCACAGGACGAAGCTATCCGAGTGAACTATCAGGGTGCCAGACCCACTATCAAGGACTTTGTAGAGGCCTATCTCGCAGACTTAACTAATCCCACTGACGAAGACGACTGCGATGGTGAAGCTTTGTCTCTTTACAAAAATCTGAAGCATGCTATTGAATGCAAAGACAAGGGACAACCACTCGAAGAGAACGCTACACTCACTATCGACCTGAAAAACGGTTTTCTGCTGTATGAGCAAAGATATGAGGATTATGTCTATAGGATAGAGATGTGCTACTGGAACGAGGCAGACGGCAAACACAAGCTCTTTGCTGATAGCAGATGGAGTTTCCAGAAAGGGAAGCCCATCCTCGGACAATACGACGGGCTGAATTTTTACCGCTACGACAATGCCACGAAGAAGATGGCCAGATGTAACACGCCAGGCTTCGACGTGGAATACCTCGATAAATCCTATGCCCTACCCCGTACAGGAAAGGATATCACCGTTACGCAGTGGGACAAAAACGGAAAGAAAACCCAAAAGATTCTGAAATGGAACGGAAGCGGGTTCAGCTACTGATATTAACCGTAGCCATCATGGTGGTGGCGGGTGTCTGGCGAAGAACATCAAAGTCCGGGCTAAGGAGTGGCGAAAACCACGGTAACGGTGGTCACTTGGGACGCAGATTACTTTCCTTGCCACTCTTTCAGCCTTTTCTGGGTACCATCATTCTGTATGGTCAAAGCAACGTACTGTTTGGTCTCGCCATCGCGAAGCAGATAATGGGACGTTATATACTTGTTGACGGTGTCCACTTCAGGATTGCTGATATCACGGAACCCCTCATGATAGTTGAACTTACCTGTCTGCGGATTATAAAGCCAGGCATCATAATAGGTGATAACCTGGTCACTGGCAGGCATCATACCCAGACAAATCATAATATCTGTATGTCCGTCAAAGTTGACATCAGCCTGCCACACATTGCCAAACGGCTTCAACATGTCCTGCGGATAATCCACCGTGTGTCCCTCGGCCACCTGAATGGTATTGCCGTTAGCATCGCGGATGATGGCTTCGTAGCGAGGCTCCTGTTCCTCCAGATCGGTGGTGCGCACACTGACGTCCCATTCCTCAGCCGTGTCTTCACCCTTTGGGGATGGAATTCCTTCATAGCTGATACCGTGCTCACCGGCAAAGTCCTCCATGATTTTCAGATAGCCGCCAGGACCGAATGCTTCGGGCTGGTCGAAGTTCTTCACGCGCCACTGGCCGTTCTCAAAGTCCAGTTCTAGACGCATAAACCCGTTCTCCTCATCTGCGCCCTTAAACCTCACCTGTGCCTGAGCCATATCACCACTCAACAGGTCGGCCTTGATGGTCTCAATCTCCAATGGTGTGCCCATACCTGCGAAGAATCTGTAACCCTCCTCGTCGCCCATGAAAAAATGGTCATCACCCATCGCTTCTGTCAGGGATTTGCTGATGGCATCGCGTAAACCGAGGTAATAACTGGTACAGAATTCGTCTTCGAGTTGACGGATATTGACGATACCATTCTTATCCATATCGTTCAGGCGGTCGTAAATCTTCCTGACCTGAGCCTCTACGGCCTCTGTTGTCCATAACTCTGCAGGAGCGGTAGCCACTGCACTGTCGGCAATTACTGTCGAATCGTTGTCACCGCCCTTAGCGGTCTTATTCCCACACGAAACCATTGTTGCTACTACTGCTACAATGGCAATAGAAAATAATACTTTCTTCATATCTCTATCTTTGATACTATTTCGAAAAACTCGTCCATTGGCCTAAATGAATCCCTTAGCCTTCAGCCATTGAATCATCTGGCTGCTCCATGTCTCAGTAGTTGTCTCGCCCGTCTGTGACATCAGTTCGTATGGACCTTTGCCGTCACCATACATGTGAAGCTCGACATTGGCTCCGGCCTTCTTCCACTCCATGAAAAGGGCGACGAGTCCTGCTGCCACATTGGGATGGTCGGCACGCGTCATGATGAGCAAGGGCGGCGCATCCTTTGGGACGGTGACGGGCATCAGCGAGGGCCCGAAGTTGGTGCAGAGGAAGTCAGGGCGCTCCATACTGTCGGCAGACATCGTGGCTGCAATGGCCACACCGCCACCAGCCGAGAAGCCGAGGAAACCAATCTTATCTTTGCTGATATGCCACTCGTCGGCATGTTCTCTCACCATGCGGATGGCAGCCTTGGCATCCTGTGCAGCAAGTTGGATAATGGAGTCACCGCTGGCATTATGCATTGGATTGGCATCAGCTTGCGGGAACGCTTCAGGATGCGTCACGTCCACCATCGGCGGCATCTTCATGCCCTGCGGCATCGGTTCCTTATTCAAGTGGTAGCGCAGTCCTATGGCGGCAATGCCGTGCTCGTTCAGGAATGAGGCCATCTTCACCACATCGCTCTCCCACGACAGCCACCGCATGGCACCGCCAGGACAGAGCACGACGGCACTGCCGTTGGCTTCTTTTGGCAGATAGACCTCAATCATCGGACGGTCCTTCTCCTCGTCCGAGGCTCCCGCCGTTGGCAGGAAAAACTGCTTTTGCGCCCATGCAGCCAAAGGCAAGCAGAATATACAGAATAATGCATGTCTTTTCATAAGTCTGTTATTTAAGTCAAATGCTTGGGTCATTCTCTTTCTTTGTCGCCGACTATGCGGAGGAACTGTCCTTCTAAGGAATATGCCTTCTTGACAGAAAACCGTCCATCTTCATCGTAACCATAGGAGGCCGCGATGATTTCCTTCTTCTCCCATTCGAGGGTGACCACGCCCTCAGTAGATGGCAACTGCTTGGCAGTACCTTTATATGGGTCAATGATGTATGTCCACATATTGCGCCCGTCAGGACATCCCTCAACGATTACCTTGCTTACATTACCAGGAGCGATATATGCCTTCTCGGCAGAGGCAATCTGGGTAATGGGGACATCTACGGCATCCTTGCCATTCATCTTTTGCCATTGGCTCTCAGCCATAGGATTGGTGATACAGACCTTAATGACCGTACCAGCCCGCTCGTCAGCAAGCCAGACGGAATAGACCGCATCCATTTCGCCTTCACCACTGGCGGGCTTGTCGATGTTGACATATACGGCATGCTGGAAATGGGAATCGGGTTGACGCACAGCAGTCTTCGGCATATCATTGATGTCGAGCAAATCAACCTCCACACTGTCCTTGCTGCCCGTGAAGGCATGGGTTGACGTACCGTCTGGGCCATCGAGGATTGCCTCCTTGTTCAGGCCGTCCACAGGTTCTTCCTGCGGGTAGTCAGTTGAATCACGCTCCATACCAGGACCATCGAGGATCTGTCCTCTGATATACTTGCAGCCCACAAACGCTGTTGCCACCAGCAGCAACAACACTACAACAATTATGATTGCCATTTTCTTCATATTACATCTCCAAATACACCGCAAAGATACAAATAATTACTGAATACACAATACTTTTAAGCTAAAAAAGTGGATTAAAATGACTAATTAGCGACTTGCGAGGGAAAGCCGGGAATTCTTGATTATTTATCCATATGAAGATAAATTTTTTGCATAAAAATATCCACTCTTCAGGATTTCCCTATTCAAGAATAGGCAAAATCCCCATCCAGATTAGGACTTTTCCTTTGTAAACCTCGATAAAAGTTCCGATCTTTGCAGCGTGAACAAGAAACAAAATGTTTAACTCTTTAAAGATAGGAGATTGAGATATGAAGAAGATGATGATTTTGGCAGTGATGATGGTCATGACTATCTCGGCCAACGCAATGAGCTATAACACAGCAAAGAACGAAGCTCTCTTCCTGAGCGACAAGATGGCTTACGAGCTGAACCTCACTGCTGCACAGTGTGAGGCAGTCTATGAGATCAACCTCGACTACTTGATGAGTCTGAACGGACACGGTGATGTCTTCGGCATCTGGTGGGATCGCCGCAATGCAGACCTCCGCTTCGTGCTGAACAGCTGGCAGTTCGACAAGTATATGAGCTTAGCTTACTTCTATCGTCCTGTGGCTTGGAAGGCTGGTGGCTGGACGTTCGCAGTGTACTCCCACTATGACAGAGGCCATTTCTACAACGCACACCCGAAGGTATTCGTTACCTACAGGGGCGGAAACAACCATCGTGACCCTCGCTTCTACGCTGACCGTCACATGCCGAAGCCCGCTGTGCATCACAATGCACCTGCCGTTCACCATAACGCTCCAGTTGCACATCGCAATGCACCAACTCCGGCTCCGCAGCACGGAAAGCCTGCAGCAGCACATAATGACCGCAAGGGCACTGACCGTCACATGGCAATGAATACGAATCGTGGCAATGGTGGCCACTTCGGCGGACGCAGGTAAACTGTTCCATAAAATCTCTATATGCCTTGCAAAAGGACTCACGGGGAATCTCAAAAATGGGGTTCCTCGTTTTTATCGATATTTTTTTGCTTTTGCATCCATTTCCGACAGACGATCGAGAGCAGCAAGAAGGGTCTCATCACGCTTGGCAAAGTGGAAACGAATCAGGTGATTCACATCTTCTCTGAAGAAACAACTGCCAGGCACAGCCCCTACTCCAACATGCTCAGCCAGCCATTCGCAGAAGTGCAGATCATCCTTTACGCCGTATTTAGAGACATCGAGCAACACGTAGTATGCTCCTTGCGGGTCGGTGAACGTCAGTCCGAACTGGCGCAAACCGTCACAGAAGAGCTGCTTCATGTGGGTATAGTGGGCCTGAAGCTCGTCGTAATAGTTGTCGGGAAAACACAGTCCCACGGTGGCAGCCTCCATCAGAGGAGCCGCTGCGCCGACCGTCAGGAAGTCATGAACCTTCTTCACACGATCGATAATACGCTCCGGGGCGATGACATAACCCAGACGCCAACCCGTGATGCTGTAGGTCTTCGAGAGCGAGCTGCACGATATGGTGCGCTCCCACATGCCGGGCAGTGTAGAGATGTAGACATGCTCGTGAGGGGCATAGACGATATGTTCGTAAACTTCATCAGTTATGACGTAGCCGTCGTATCGGATCATGATGTCGGCTATCTGTTGCAGCTCCTCGCGGGTAAAGACCTTGCCGCAGGGATTGGACGGGTTACACAACACCAAAGCCTTGGCTCTCTGTCTGAAAGCATCCTCAATCAGGTTGGCATCAAACGAGAACGTCGGCGGAACGAGCGGGATATAGACAGGATCGGCCCCTGTGAGAATCGTATCGGCAGTATAGTTCTCGTAGAACGGTGAGAAGATAGCCACCTTGTCGCCTGGGTTCACTACCGTCATCATAGCCGCCATCATCGCCTCAGTCGAGCCGCACGTAACGACAATGTTCTTATCGGCATCTATCGGCAGACCTGTCCAGCGGCTCTGCTTTTTGGCCAACGCTTCGCGGAAGTTCTGCGCTCCCCAGGTGACAGCGTACTGGTGAGGGCCGTGTGGAGCAATCTCAGCCAGCCTATCGGTAATCTCCTTTGGCGGGTCGAAGTCAGGGAATCCCTGCGAGAGGTTGATGGCTCCATAACGATTGCTGATACGGGTCATGCGTCGGATGATGGAATCCGTAAAGCCCGCTGTGCGTGTAGATAGAGGTCTCATATTTTATCGTTCTCTAAATAATTCACTTTCTTACCTGTTTTTCAGCATAGGCCATTACTGGCATGTCCCCAGACCCCATCTTAATAGCGGTAACGGTATCAGTAACCGTCAATTCACTTGTATGTTTCAGTCCCATTTCTATCATTCTTCTTAAAGTATTGAAAATTCTTGAAGCAGCGAGCGACAACATGCTTGCATGATTGTCCGAGTCGTGACAAGAATCAACTTATGTTAAACTTGGGCACAAAGATACGAATAATAAAGGGAAAATGAGTACCTTTGCAAATAAATTTGCGAGAACGGGCTGCACCTCGGCAATTAGAGCAAGCTCTATTGCTCTCGGTTTGCACCGTCTTTGCCCTCCGATTTAATAAGAATTGTGAAATGACGGAGCAGCGAGAGCCATCCGAGCTTGCTCGAAGATGGCCAAGTCGCGACGGAATAACGAAGAATTCGAAATGGACTACCTGCCGAAAGATCCTGCCATACTGGTTTCGAGCGTGAACATGCTCCTGAGAGACGAGGAGTTTGATACGCTGGAATCACTGTGCTATAACTTCGGCACAGAGCCTAAAGAGATGAAGAATTACCTATACGGCCACGGATTCGTGTACAGCGAGAAACAGAAACAATTCCGTCCGATTGGTTATGACTCAGTAACAAGATGATAACAAAGGATAGTATCGAGACCGCCTACAGTTTCCTGCATCAGAAGCAGCGCATCTATATTCATTCCACGCTCGACTGGCAGAAGGATGACATAGAGTTGGCCATTTCCGAATATGCCAATGACATGAGCCAGGAACTGTATGATGCCATTAGTGGCGGCAAAACCGACTTCCTCCGCGACCACAAACGGTTTCAGGAGGACATAACCAAGGCTGTTGAGATACTTGAAAAGATGCTATAACTATTATTAAACTCCGTCTCCGCTTGACGGCGCTTAATAAAACGCCAAATATTTAGTATTATGCTGAAACTTTTTATATTTGAACTTTAAATTACGGACGCATCATGGACAACAAAGAACTACAAAAGACAGTAAACCCCATTTATTTGACCGCAAAAGCGACTTTGAGTCTTCTGAATAAGGTGAAGGATCCGGATGCAGTGGCCCTGATGCAATATATCGGCCTGGAAACCTATCTGCAGGAGCGGGCAAAGACTATTCCCCCCTCTTTCTCGAATTGCTACAAGATAGCCCAGCATGCCCGCTATGAAATTAACAACACCGCCGCGCTTCGAAGCAGCGCCCCAAATATCGTAGACCTTCCCTCGGGTTATTCACCCCGCGGGTTCCGTGTTTCATCTGCGGGAAAGCGATATTTCGGGTTTGACCTTCCGGTGGTGATTGACGACATGGCGGCCTGTGATATAAGGCATTTTCTCCACGTCCAGTTCTATTGAATCGGTCTGAGGCGACGCCTTCTGGAAGACTTCCAGCAGTTGCGTTGCCGTGAGGGAATCGACACGTCCCTGGACTTTCATGACGAGTTTTCCTTCCGTTATTGAACTGTCGACGGCAAAAGGAAGCTCAGTGGCCTCCGTGTGCTATTGATCATGAGGAAATCTGTAAAAGGCCTTAGCTGCTTTAAGTTATTCCACGTCCAGCCCGAGGTAGAAAAAATCTTGAAAGTGACAGGATTTGATAAGCTTCTGATACGCTAATCGCTCATCACAGTAGTCTCATATTGGTCTACAAAAAAGTACCTATATAAAGATACTCGATAATAAGTCTGGGGTTTAAAAAGGTGGTTAGGGTAAAACACAAAAAGAGCGGAAAGCCTTTGTTTAAAGACATTCCGCTTCATTCTTTCTGTCGGGATTACTGGACTCGAACCAGCGACCTCGCGCCCCCCAGAAGCTACGCAACTGGCGCTAAATCCCGATGAGAATCAGCCATATAGGAGCACTCGTTTATTTATGAGTGACGGATTTCGTGACGGTTTCACATCACGTTGGGTTAAACTTCAATATTTCAATCTCTCGCGTGATTCATTTGGAATCGGTACAAAGGTACAAAGAAAAAACGACAATAAGAAATGTTTATGCAATTATTTAGCCCCACTCCATCATTATTTTTGGAAATATGAATTATCATATATTTCCATCTCTATGAAATGTGACATTTTAACATTAGAGACTAAAGATCATCTTTTTATCGGAAAAAGACTCCAACTACTAAACAAAAACGCAACCATCACAAATTTAATCGTGGTGGTTGCGTCCAAATATATTAATGTCCAAAATAAAAGTTATAAGATGATGGGACAATAAGTCTTATCATCCTTTTGAGGTTTCTTATTACGAAGAACTTGACAGAAGTATTCCAATGATAAATCCACAGGTAGATTCTTACATCTTTCATTAAGAGTATTACGAAGTCTGTCATAGTCTGTCGCATATTCAGCAATTATATAACCTAGCCTTTCATCTTTATGGTTTTTATCCACATTTTTAATAGGTGGTACTCTATCGTGCTCCAAACAATAGTCATAAATTATTTGGTAGGTAACATTCCACATATCATTTTTAATTGAAAGAGGAAAGTTCTCATTAATGATGTGTAAAGACTTACCGATAAAACGGATATAGCCTTTTGATTCTAACTCAGCCAAATTGCCTTTGATTTGGTTCTTTCCAACTCCTAACTTCTCTGCTAAATCTGTAGTGATCCCGTTAAATCGAATATAGTTAGTTCCACTCCAGCAGTTAGCTTTAATAAACAGTAGTAGCCCTTTTAATTTTGGAGAAATATTGTTATCGGAAAGAATTGGAGGTAGAATAATAAAGTAATCTTCCGATAGATAGTCGAACTGATAAACATTATGAGGGTATTTTGATTTCCCTTGTTTCCGTTCAGTGACAAAAAGCAGATGTGACTTTTTGAGATCAGAAACATGATTGTTTACTGTTCTCTTCGTCACTTTAATTAGTTCGGCAATCTGTTCTTCTGAAATGCTTGCTTTTAATGAATTATCTTTTATCTCATTTTTAATGGTAGCATAAACAAGTGCTTCTTCATGCTTGCATCTTTTAGTTAGTTGTGTTATTGAATTTGGAATTTGAATATAAGTACTCATCGCTAGCTAATGAATTTTTGTTCAAGTAAATTAAATCATCTGGATTGTTTTTTGCAATTTTATTATATCTGGAATGTCCCAAAGCTAGCTTCGCTTCAAGTCGATTCCTAAATAATTGATTTGTTGGTTTGTACAATATCATATTCTTAATAGTTAGACTAATTCTTGCCAACAAGTTTGCTTTAGCAAATGAAGTTGGCTATATGTATTAATTATATTAATGTATTATTAGGTACGAAAGTTAAGGGAAGGTTACCAGAAAGAAAAGGGAAAAATGGACGAAAGAAAAGGGAATGTTACCAATTTGATGCTTTATGACCTCTAATTATCTCACAGGGATTTCAACAGGATTTTCTGGATCACCAATTTCAGTCGCTCCAGCTATTTCCAAGTATCAACAGCTAACCGAAATCACTGTGTGTTATCTTCAATAGTTCTTCTCCTGATTGTATTATATAAAAGCAGCTACTAACCTGTATTGACTTTGAAAAATCAAGTACCTTTTATTAGTCGTTTGTTGCTGTACCTGAATACGGCGAACTATGTTCAATTTTCGTAACAGAATATTTCCCCTTGTTTGTAGTGTAACTTTGAAAAAAAATGTTCTCTTTCTTGGTATAAACAAAAGAGGTTCCAGAGAAGACAAAAAAAGAAAAACATCTGAAAAAAATAAAAGTATATAATCATGAAAAATAATCCAAAGTACAAATTGCAACTAGTACCTTTTGAGCATCTTCTCCTTCCCCTCAATTGTCTGTAATAAATGTATCTTTTGACTTCGAGATGTCAAAGCAAAAAAATGTTAACATCAAAATCGGTCGATTTGATCAATATTTTTATGCTGGTAATTTTTCTCTCTTCTGTAGGGTAGCTTTGAAAATATTTGTTCTACTACTTAAAAATATAAAAGGGAGACCCGTTTCTGAGCCTCCTTTGTATGTGACAATTTAACAATCCACCCTATAAAAGTGTTTTCTTGTGGGAAATGACACAACGAAATAGAGATTAACGCTTTTTATTATTCAGCCAATAATCAATTACAGCAGCGGCAAAGAGAACTGCATATTGCATCTTATTTTTCTTATCTTGTTTAACTCGTTGCTCCAATATCTTTTTTGTCTCACCTAATAATCTGTTGGGATCTTCATAGACGATGTCCTGTACTTCTTTGTAAGTCTCACGTATCTTTTGGTAGTCATTAGATTCCCCCATAGCATATATAAATAAAGCCTCCACATCAAAATGATTATATGAGTGGGGATTACTGAATTCATTCAGTGTTGAATTATCTGCATAATCAAGAGCGATAATCTCATATTTACCAAATATCGGTTTTTTGAAAAACATATTATCATTCAGTTCACGGCACCAAATCTTACCTGATATGATATGTATAGCCAAACCTATTATTCCTCTAAAAGCGTAATGGGTGTCGTAGTTGGAATCCAAAACGCCCTCTGAGATCCAGTTGGCCATCTTTGCATCAAACACGGTACGGACATCTTCTACAAGAGTCTCCATTTCCTTGTCAAGTCTAAACAACTCATCATCATCAATAAGTTTCTCATACCATGCAGTAAAATCATTACCAATTTGTGGGTTGTCTTCACAAAATGATTGAAGAGCTACTTGTATAGGAATAAAAATCTCATCATCATGTAATGAATCGCAAGAACGAGCACATATCTGAGAAAATGTCTCATCAGAAAAAAGCATAATATATTCCAAACTTTCTATGGTGTCTATGTCTTCTTCGGTCAGAAATGACGGTCTTTTCTTTTTTTCTTTCATAATTGTTTGTTTTTAAAAGAGTGTAAAGTTACTACTATTTATTGAAAGGCCCAACTATCCATTACGAAAAGAGTTTTTGGATGAATCTTTAGAAAGGTAAATCGTCTGCATTTTCTTCATCTGGTACAGAGAATGGAGGAAATGGGGATACTTCATTATTTGTGCCAATAATCGGCGACTGAGCAACCTGATCCCTAATCACATTGTAAGCCCTTACATCATTAAACCAACGACCATTATTATGTCTGGCATAGATGTTGAACTGTACTGTCAGATCCTCCCCGTTCTTGATATTCAGTTGTTTGATTCTGTCCTCACCAAAGACGGTAAAAACACAACTTTGAGGGTATTGGCCTGGAACTTCAATTACGTATTCCTGCATCATCCAAGGGTTACCTGTCTTTACAGATTTCCCACTCTTAGCCTCCATAATGTCTATAATTCTTCCTGTTAATTCCATTTTTGTATTTTTTGTTTCTACTTGATGTCGAAAGTTACTTTCTTTTATTCAGCCAGATAGTTTTAATCTGGGAGATAAGAGCGATAACTTACTATTATATTCATCATTCATTTTCTTGCCTATGTAGAATCTCATAGGCTTTATTTAAAGTGCTTTCTGTAATATGAATCGTATCGTTAGTTTCATCGTCAATTACCAAAAGAGGGAGCAAATCATGTGTAATTATCCAGTTCATAATATCATGGAACACCACACCAGCCATTCCTCCACCACTGGCAGGCAGTCCCAGCTTGTTCATGCTGACAATCATACTGTATTTAGGAGCATCGGCAGGGAAAAAGCCACAGAAAGCTAGTTGGTATTCAACTAAAGGGGTACCTACTTCATTGTAATAATCATATTCATTTACTTGTGATGTACCAGTCTTTCCTGCTACTCTTAGTATAGGAGTTCCTGCTTTCCTACCTAAACCTTGACTAACCACGTGTTCTAAAATGACCTGCATCTTTTTAATGTTATCTTTAGATGCTATCTGTGGGTTAAGAATCTCTATCTCACCTGTTTTCAGTGTAGGCTTCACCATCTTACCATCATTAGCAATAGCATTATAGAAAGTCAACATCTGGATAGGTGCTATTTTACGATTGTAACCGATAGCACTCCAAATGATAAACTTATTAACCCAGTCTGAATCTTTAGGAGAATCATAAGTAGTAGGTTTAAGCCCTTCTATTCCATTAATGAAATCTGGTTGTCCGAAGCTCATTTTGTTTAAATCATCAAAGAAATCACTTTCGTGTCCTTTATAAAACTTCCAAATAGGCATACTGATTCCGATGTTTGAACTGACCTCCAAAGCTCTAGCCAAATTCAAATCCCCATAGCCTCCTCTTCGCCAGTTATGATCTCTCATAAGCCAGTTTTCATCAACTCCCCAGATTCCTTCTCCTGTATGGACAACATACGAACTATCTATTCCCATTTCCAACAATGTGAGTAAAGAGGCCGTTTTCATTAACGATCCTAACTCCTGTTGGTATGCAAAGTTCTTGCAAGGTTGGAACTTACCTTCAAAGTTACGCTCCAGTCCTGACATAGCCAATATCTCACCCGTCTGGACTTCCATCACAATAGCTTGACCTTGTAAACAATTTCCTATCTCAGTCATTTGAGTATTCAGTATAGAGTCTACTGCTGATTGAAGTTCTGCAACAATAGTTGGATCACCCATCTTCTTGCCAGACTTTATTATTTCATGTTGCTCTGGAGTCACAGCACTGTGAATCCACATACCAAGTCCAACAACTAAAGATAACAAGACTGCTGCTATTATAGCAATCTTCCATTTCTCTTGTTTGTTTAGTTTACGAGGTTTACCCAGTACCTGTAATTCATCGTCTCTCATAGCTTACCCTCCTGTGATTCTAATAATGCTTTCAATTGTTTCAGAGCCTCCTTAGAAGCCTGTAGATCAAAAGCTATATTTACGTCCATATCAGACATAATAAGTTGTTGTTTATTCGGATTGATCTTAAAAATGTATGCACGATTTACTATTAGCTGTTTACCAATTCGGATAAAGGTCATAGCATCCTTACCAAGTTGTTCCTCCATCAACTGTTGACAATGAGCAAGATTCATGGTAAACACCTGTTCCGTTTTATCATGCAGTACCATTGTAGAATAGTTGCCATCAGACACCACATAGACGATTCGTTCAGGTCTCACCCTGACGAGTTCATTTGAGTTAGATATGATTAGTACCTTGTTGCTCACTTATGATTTCTTTTTTCTGGTTGCAAAGATAATCCATTATTTTAAAATAGTAGCCATCTTCTATTGTAGTTTGTACGAAATATAGATCTTAATGTATGAAAAGCCCAACCACTCACTACGATTTTTATATGAAATGGGTGGTTGGTAATAAGATCTCTGAAACTTTATTTCGTGCTACGGCGCATCTGTTCTATTTCTTCTTCTGTATAGTCATCAAGATTGTCATTGATATTTTTTTCTTTTCTTCTCTGGTTTCCCAAAACAGAATTAAGTAATGAGTAGAGCGTATTCCGATTTTCAGTCACGCTAGATTTTGACGCTATTTCATAAAAGGTTTTGAAAGAAATGTTGTCTTCAAGAAAAGGTGCAGAAAAGAGGGTCTCATTATCATATCCGAAATGTGATTGAAACCAGCTTTTCTTTTGGGGAGCATTCTCTGCATTGTAACGACGAGACATATTGTCATGCATTTCTTTTATCTGATTGAATATATCTATTTCTTTAGCTGCTTTAGCGTAAGCGGCGATTTGTGCAAGTTGGGTCTGTACATTATTAAACTGTAAAGATGGGCTAGTGAATGTATGAGATGCTTTATATTTCATAATGATGATAATTATTTTTTTAAATTTGTTGGTATTATATTTGTATTTGTTTTATTAATTAGTTACAGGCTTTCATGACAGCTAAAAAACCTAAGAAAAGAAGTACCAGAAGAAAAGTAGTTATGCATCCCTTATCTGAATTACTATGCTTGTCGTCATTTAGAGTCGTTACAATAAGAAAACCTGCACAAATTGCAGCAACAATAAAACAAAAAACATAAAATGCAGGTGAATGTGATGATGAACCAGAATCATCTACAGAGTACCATCTTCCATGATCTTCTGGTGCCGCAATTAACTGAAAACTATATAATAGTGAAGTTGTCAATATAGCTATGCACCTCTTGATTCTATTGATGCTTATATTCTTTTTCATATCGCTACAGATTTATTTTTCTACGGTTTAAAATGTATGTCAACACTCTTACCATTACTTTTAGTAGTACAGATTACCAAATAGATTTGCCCAGAACTGGAACTTCTATAAGCGACAAATTTCATTGTTGTTCCAGACTTTGTTTGTGAAGCAAAATAAGTATCTGGACTACTACTTTTTGATAAAGGGATATTTTCACCTCCCCATGATAGTTGAACAATATTTCCTTTATCGTAAACAACCATGTTGGGACAATTGAATGACGTGGAAGAAAAAGTTCCTTGACTGTCCGTTATAGTAGCCTTTACTGGTCTAAAGGTGGTTTGACATAATGCTACAAGTGAGATAGCAAATAGCGATACTATTAATGACAACCTTTTCATATCGTTAATAATATGGACTTAATATTTCTGGATTACAAACCACTTTCCGTTTATGCATAAGACTTTAGCTTTTCTTGTATCATAGCCATTATTGTAATGAGTAAAGATGCCTTCGAAATAGTATTCTGCTCCTACTATATCATCAGGATGGTCTACTGCATATTGTTTTTCTTGATAGCAATTCCAAGTTCGAATAACAGAAACTTGTCCGTTTCTGAGAGCATTCTCTTTTTCTATATTTTCTTTCTCTAATAAATTGCACTCATGTATCGCATCTTTTCCCGTTAAATCACGGACTTTTCTATAAACTGTTATTTGCGGCTCTTTATAATAGTTTATCTCGTTTGACAAAGCTTCTTTCTCTGTCATATATTGAACTTCCGAAATAAACTGTTGCTGAGCATCTTCTATAGAACCAGTTTTGGAATTGTTCATAAAATCACATGCTCCCAATAGTGATACCATGATAAACATATAAGCACCACAAATAGTTTTTTTCTGTTTTAATGTTGACATAGTAGTCATTTTTGTGCTAACCAATCCCAAGAAGTCAGCGGTTGTTATTGATAGAAGTGAGGGACTTATTGAATTACTCAATCACTTTTCTTTTAAATAGATCAACCACTCACTATGATTTATTTGTATGTAATGGGTGGCTGAGTGTGGGAAATGCCGAATATGACAGTAAAATTTTAGTACAAAGATGATTTCTAATGATTAGAAATAATGTCCAAAAGATTGTTCTTGTTTCCTGATGCATATAGATTAAAGAAGAAATAACTTGCTCCCCAACTATAAGAAAAAAGTATATAACCTTTACCATTCTTATATAAATAATCATGGAAATTGTTGGATGGATACTCTTTTATAAGTGAGGCGGAAAGTGACCTTGCAATATCTTTCCTCATATTGTCTATATGTAAATCTCCAACACCACCGTCATCAGATACAATTTCTAAAACAAAAGCTCCAGCATGTGGGCCTCTCAATATTATATTCCAATCTCTTTCCCCAACATACGAACCTAAAGACTTACCATTAATGAACAACTTTCCCGTATAAAGGTAATTAAAATGATAATTACAAAAATAGTTATCCTCACACTCCCCTCTATAGATAAGTCTATTATTATTTTTAAACAAATCAAAAGAAACTCCATATTCCCCATATTTACTTTCACTCAAGAACTGATCAATTAAAACACCAATATCATTTGTACTAGATGCGAATAATCCTGTACTTGAATAAATATTTGTGTTTTCTAATAAAAATGCATCAGAATTTGGTAGAGAGATTGAATATGATCCAATTGAAAATGTAGATAAAAATGCAATAAGTAATAATTTCATTCTTCACTCTTTTATGCCAACCAATCCCCAGAAGTCAGCGGTTAATAATAAAAGGCGTGGGAACTTTAACTCATTACGCTACTTCGGCTCTGGACTGCCTTACCATGTGTAATAAGCAAAGCCCACGCCGAACGATATGATATGCTCCCACAGGGAGAGTATAAAATATCATCGACGTGGACGTTCTTGCTCATTATCTACATGGTTCGAATTGTCCAGATTCTAAGTAGCAGATAACTTTGCTAAACGCCCTGTCTCTGCTAACTCCAAAGAGCCGCTTTGACTCTACAAAATTAGTAAAAATACGAATAGCATAGCAAGAACTTGCTTATTATTTAAGATTTAATAAGAATTGTACATAGTACACCTGACTACAGTTTCCATGTGTTACTTATTACTCATCATTAGAGTAGGACACCATTTTAGCATGATGTCCCACTCCCTCTGCTAAAGACTAAATTCAGTCTTGATCCTCTGAACTGTGCTTATTCCTTTATTCGTAAGTTTCGCTGTGTTACGAACTGAGTAGCCACGTGTCAGATAACTAATGATGTCTTTATGATCTTCTCTCTTTTGTTCGGTTGTCTTGACACTCCCCACTTTACGACCTAACTTTCCACCACGTTCGATGTATAGCTTACGACCACTATTCAGACGGAACTTGATGTTTTCTCTTTCAAGTTGGGCACAGGTGCTAAGTGTTGCTATCATTATTGGTGCAAACATTGTGGGTTTACCTTCTGCATCAAGTAGCGTTAACTGTTCTTTCTGCATATAGAGGTTGATCCCAGAATCAACGAGATCTTTCACTGTAGCCAGAACTTCAAACGCATTTCTCCCCAAGCGTGAGAGTTCACTCACTAAAAGGATGGAAACCCTGTTGGATTTACAGTATTCGATAGCCTGTTGTAATACCGGGCGTTCACTATTTTTCTTAGCTCCAGAAATATGCTCTTCATATATCTTACAAAGCTCTAAGTTCTGATATTCCACATAATCTAAGAGGTCTGAAATCTGACGATCTGTGTTTTGCCTATCTCCGATCGAAGAGACTCTGGCGTAAATAACTGCTTTCATTTTAATCAAAGTATTTGTTGAACACTAAAAAGGCGACTCATAGCATAGTCTTACAGAATTATTTGAGTACACCCATTAAAAGAACACACTGAGAAGGTAAAGAGGACACCACCTATATATATAATAAGGTGATGCCCTCCGCTCTATCAACTAACCAAGAAACCATTGGTAGGTTGAATCACCGTGCATGGCATTGTTAAGCCCTACGGCAACTTCTGTAGCGTTAACTGCTCTCTGCAAGTAGTTATCGATATAACTTGACTTGTTGGCCTCAGTCAGCAGATTGTGGAAATTCCACATGGATAGTGATCCCTCTTTACCAGCAAAGTCAGGATTGCTGTAGTAGCCACGACACACGTTGTTGATCTGTGAATCCGTAATCAGCAGACGTGGAATCCTACGGGACAGTCCTTGTGGGATAGCCTGATAGAGTCTCATTCTTCCAACGATCTGAGCAAACTGTGTCTCAGTCAGGTAGGTGTTGGATAATGTCTGCATCAGGTGTATGTCCTTAGCTGGGTTGAACTGACTGAATAGCTCCATTACCTGTTGGTATAGCTGCTTCAAGTCCATGACCTCAATAGAGAGTTTCACACCTTGACCTGTCAACACCTGATTGCTACAGATCACCACACGCCAGCCTACAAACACAGAGAACTTCTCCACTCCCTTAGAAGAACGGTAGAGGTTCAGATCATTGTAGTTACGGACACCGCCTACAGTAAGTTCCAGCCTATGGCCTTCGATAGTCTCATAGATGGTAGGAATGGTGAAAGCAAAAGCTAGACGCTGATAGAACTGTGTCTTTTCACACTCCAGAAGCTCAGAAGCTCTCTTACCTAATGCGTTAGGTGTACGACCTCTGACAATGTGAGAGACACGAATGGTTGGTGCTGTCACCGCTTCACCCTGATAGAAGGTCTTCGCAGCATCATGCACAGACTCAATGAAGTCCTGATGAGAGATAGTCAGCTCCTGATTAGCCCAAGTAGGGACAACACACTGAGTCTTCAACTCGTCCATAGTAATTCCGTTGGTGTTGGCATCCAAGAAACTGACATAGGACTGTGTAGAGGTTACAGGCTGATCCACAATTTCTTCGTAGTCAGCGTACTCAAACTGATTGCCGTTATTTGTAGCCACGGCAGCAGGCATCAATAATAAATTGTTCATAATTTAATGAATTAATTGGTTAATGATAGAGATAACTATATGAGGTACGTATTACCTCTACAGAGGTACATTTGCCCTACATCTTGACTACGTTTTAGATACGGCTTACGGTTCCTTTGGAAAAACGTTTTACCTTTTATAGAAGGTGGGGGGACTTGGAGGGGGTATTGTGGCGAGGGCGTAATATATAAAAAATTTTCAGAATCGGTGTTTCTGAGGACTGTGTTATAGACAAGAAAAGCGGACTCCGAAGAAATCCGCTAAATCTGCCTGTCCGAGCGTCTGGTGACGAAATTGTCAAAAGGTATATATAACCGATATTTTTGTAAAAAAGTCCACCCTAAACAAATCGCGGGGCTATCAGAAAATAGCCTCTGCCTACCCGTTTTCTTTGTTCTCTGGCCTCAAAATATTCATTGATAGTGTGTGAGGTTACAGCCTTGGTAGTTGGGATATTCAGCTCAGCAAAGATTTCCTTGATTTTTTCCTTGATGGTCTTGGCCGAATACCACTGCTGGGGATGGAAGTAGGAGTTAATAAGCTGGATGGCATCCGTAGCATGAGCTTCCATCTGATGCTTTTTGAGAATGACCGCCTTACGTATTTTAGTGACGGAATATCTCAGCCGCTCGATTTCAGCCTTTCCTATCAGGTCGTATGCTTCGACTATCAAATGGTCGGCAAACTCCAAATCACGTTTGAATTGACATTCCAATTCTGTGTCACATGTTCCAAGTTGTTCAAGTTGGGCGACTATTTCCTTACGTTTCTCCCTGATAGATGCAGCCTTGCTCTCGATCTTCAACCGCTCGTAATCTCCAAATTTGTAGGGCTTAGAGGTATGATTAACATTAAAGTAGCCGCACTCTTGATAAGCTCCCAACAGACTGTCGTAATTATTATATGTGACCTTCATTGTCTCTTCGTCGATGTAGTTGTCAACTTTGTACGGGTCAACTTGACCGTTTTCGTCGAGGAATTGAGTAAATGGTATTGTAGCTTGCGCTCTTCGAAACTCTTCTCGCTGTGTCGCTGTTGACGCAGAATAAGCCATCGTCCCCATGTAGTCATAAACGATCTTCATTTCTCTTACTGACTCTGCTATATCCCCTCTGCTTTTTATCGGGTTACGTTTGTCGCAATTGCTTATGTGATATATCCTGTTAACACCATTTCGGAACCTTCCTACGATTTGGACGGCATCCATGTACGGGTCAATCATCGTGTAATCAGCGATGTAACAGTCAGTCAACATCACAACATTAGGAAGAACTTCTTGCAGTTCGATGTCAAACGCGCTATTGAATCGGCTTGTCAACCAGTTATATCGTTCCATCCTTTTGACCTCCCAATCCTCGTAAGCCTTTCGGAATTTGAGACCTCTCAATTTGTTGACGCTCTTCTCGGAGCAAAACACCGCAGACTCGTCCCTGACTCCGAGCTGCTTCATTAAAGACCATATCATATCCGTGGAGTTCACGAAGAAGAATACGGGGCTCTCGTCTGATTCCAGAGACTCCAAAAGTTCCCGTGTACGCTGCAACACATTATTAGTAGTGTATAACTGAAAGTCCATTTGGTAGTCGTAATCAGGACAGAGCTTAACCATTTGGAAATCGTTGAAACGCATGTCGGCATATTGTGTTGGTGGTGTTGCTGAGACAATCGCCTTATCTCTGCATTGGAAAAACAAGTCCATTGGTAGAGTGATGTCTGATCTGTAGTCGCAGTCCTTCACCATCTTTTGACATTCGTCGAACAGGAGGAAGTACCCATCGAATCGTATGTCAATGTCGAGGTCTTTGAAAGACTCCTGTACCTTCCTGAAACTCTCGGGAGTGGTCAGTATCTTAATCCACTTGTGCTGACGGAGACTTGTCTCAATGTAGTCTGCGATTTCGTCCTGATAGACACCTTGGCATACTCCTTTCAGATTATCGTCCTTGTGCTTTGGATCGTGAGTCTTACCATAAATCACAGGTCTGGTGGGCTCAATAATAATCGAATGTCTTGAAGCCTTGATTTCTGAGTAGGTAGCACCGATCCCCGTTATCGTCTTGTTGAGGATGGTGTTAGTTTCGATCACTGGGTAGATGTCGCTGAGATGCAGCACCTTACCGTTCATTTTCGATATTATGATTTCTTTTGTTATCATATATTTAATAATGTGTAGAGGGAGTGAACACCGCCTCCCTCTACGGTTAGACTTAGATGTCCTGCTGGTGTTCGCGCAGATAATCAAGATTCTCGGTAGTACGAGGGACACGGAAGAAGACTGTACCCTTGAACATCGACTTCATAGCCGAAATCTTATCTGGGTATTCTCGGAAAAGCGGAGTGTACTGCAATGTCTGACCGCTCTCGATGAATTGTTTCATCACTTCAAGCTGGTAATCCTCAGTAGCTTCTACTGTGTCACTCTGCATTGGGTCGCCAGTGTATTCGCTGACCTCACCTGTCACCATGTAGTGGATGAGGTTGTTCGTACGCTCGGCATCCAATTCGTACTTGAAGCCTGCTACCGTCTTGGACTCCACCCATGCATAGGGGTGCTGGGTCTTGGTTGTCCCGAACTTAACCGAAAGCTTATCGCCCCGCTTCATCATCTTCTCTACTTCGGCATGTGCGCCGTTGTTGTCGTATTGCTGCTCCTTGGCAGTTGTCAGTACTGAAAAATTTAATTTTTGCATATTCTTTCTTTTTGTTTACTGCCCTTTGCACTATGCGAGGCGGCATCTTTACCTCCAGAACTACTTCAACTCACGTGCTGTTGTTTCGTTCTGGGTGCAAAGTTAAGAAGAAAAGAAATACTGTAAAATGAAAAAATAGAAATGCTATGAGTACAATTTTTGGTAAGAAATGTATCTCATAAAATGGAAATATGTGCTATCAAAAAAGTGACATTCCAAATATTAGACTCAAAAGCTCCAATATTTAGGATGCTTGTATCTACTGAGATAACCCTTCAACTGATTTTGCTTATTTCCTTTTTCATTCAGGTCTGTATATAGTTTCGGATCATCGCAAATACCGAGTATATAAATCATCCTCGAAATAAGAAGACTTTTATCCTTAGATGCGTGAAACCCCTTTTTTGCCTTTAAAGGATTAATGAACCAACTGAGGCATTCGTGAAAAAGATAAATCTTTGACCTCGTTGATAAGATCATTTGTTCGGTCTCATTATATGAGAAGCCTTCAAGGAAAGGATGGTCTTCTCCGATTTCTTCATATAGTTTTTTAATTGCAACACCAATAATTGTCAAGGTATTACCATTGCGTATTGTTATAGGCTTACGCCCTTCGACTGTTAAAGTTAAGGTCGCAGGTACTTCGGTGGTGAAGTGTTGAGTCACTTGTGCTTTTGGATTCAACTTTGCAAATTCATCTATGAGACTGTTCAATTCCTCCTTTGTAGTCAGCGGAAGTGTCCTCGCAGCTGAACAATCGAGATCAATTTTCCATTTAACAAATAAGCAGAGATACCAAAATTTACTAGATTCCAACCCAAACGCCTCCAAAGTCTTCTGAATGTCGTCACTTTCGTATAAATCCAAATGGACTTTTTCTGTTTCAATTCGACCTTCATTATATTGTTTAGCAAATATATCTGGTGCACTTGACGGAAGAGATTCACATACAATTTCGTTCGTCGTTTCATTGATATATGAATCTCCAGGCTCAGACCAAAATTGATCAGCGACTTTCACGACATATTCTAATAGTGACTCACCGTAGTAAGTCCAAGTATCTTCATATCTTGGTAATTCCTGTATCATGCTGGCAAAGGTAACAAAAAAAACTCCACCTGACCAAATTCAAGCGGAGTTTTCTTTTATTCAGAGTAAATTTTTCATTGCAGAATCGACTTGTTCATTGTCAAATTCGCTCAAATATATCTGGGTGGTCTTAATGTCTTGGTGTCCTAATGCCTGTGATATGATACCGATATTCACACCCGATTTCTTTAGCACGGTGGCAAATGAGTGACGGGCCACGTAGGTCGTAACATCTTCCTTGATCTTCAATTTAGCCGTGATCTTGTGAAGCTCCTTATTTAGTTGGCAACACAGCTTTCGTACTCGGTTAAACTTCTGCATCGGAGTAATATGCTTTCGGTTATCCAGAATCGGAAACAGGTAGCCAGCCCGTTTCTGATAAATTGCATATTTCTCAACAATGGTTCTCGCTTCATCAAGCATTACCAAATTTATCATGCCATGTGTTTTCTGACGTTCATAAATCAGTCGCCCATCTATAATATTATCAGGTGTGAGGTTAGCGACATCAACAAGTGAGATACCGCCACAGTAATAGGAGAATGAGAAAACATCATGTGCCAGACGCGCTTTCTCGCTCAGGTCTGAACAATCCATTTTCAAGATCTTTTTCACGCTCTCCTTAGACAAAGCCCGTTTTTTGGTCTTGGTGCTAAATCGACTCAATTTGTATTCAATGAATGGACTCTTTTCGCGATCAGCACATTTAGCCTCGACAGCTTTATTATAAGTAGCCCGAAGTGTCCTAAAATAATAGTGCATCGTGGTATCTTCAAATTGATTCTTACGCATCCATGCCTCAAACTTATTGCAGAAAGCGACATCTACGGCATTAAAAAGAAAGTTCAACTTCTTTCCATGAAAGTTATGCAGGGTGGTACGCAAATTTAGATAGGCATAGCTATTACCAACCTTACCGTTATCCCTTAACTGTTGAATGTGTGAGGTTAGATAGTCCTCTACTGTTACTGAATGGGGCTTAGCATCAATATCTGTCAATATTTCTGACGCTGTATAGTCCACATTCTTAGCCTCCATATCAAGTTGGATAGCTTGATATTTCTGCAATGTATTTGTGATTATGCTCATCACATACGTCCTGTTAGGACAGTTACTCTTAGGTCTATCACGCTCAAAGTCCCAATATTTAGGGTTGAGGGATATTCCCATAGTTTTCAAACTACGCTTCCCATTTTTTGTGATTTTCACCATCAGGGGAGCTTCTCCATTACTCAAAATCTTGCTTCTGTAGCACGTTACCGAAATTTTAGCGTTCATAAACAGGTGACGGTTTTAGTGACGGATTCCGTAACGATTTCCGTCACTCGCGCCAAAAATGAGTAAATTTGGGAGAATAAGAAAAGGAGCTGAAACCCTTTGGTTTTCAACTCCTTTTCGTTTGGTCGGGATTACTGGACTCGAACCAGCGACCTCGCGCCCCCCAGACGTGTGCGCTACCAACTGCGCTAAATCCCGATCCTTTTTGCTTGGCACCGACCCTTAATCGTCAAATGCGGGTGCAAAAGTACACAGTTTTTTCGGAATATGCAAATTTTAGGCGAACTTTTTTCAAAAAAGAGCGTTTTTTACTGATGTTTTTTGCTCATGCGAATAATAATGTGTAACTTTGCACGTTAATAAAAAGTGAAAAATTAAAAAAGTAATGACATCATATAGACTAACGCCACCACAGAGACTGGACACAACCATCGAACTGCCGGCCTCGAAGAGTATCTCCAACCGCGCACTCATCATCTATGCGCTCAGCGGAGGGCGCATCATGCCCGAGAACCTGAGCGACTGCGACGATACCGAGGTGATCGTCAACGCCATCCGCTACATGCCCGAGGAGATCAACATCAAGGCAGCGGGAACGGCCATGCGATTCATGACGGCCTACCTGAGTGTGATGCGCGGCACTCACACGCTGACGGGGACAGAGCGCATGAAGCACCGTCCCATCGGAGTACTGGTGGACGCGCTGCTGAAGCTCGGTGCCGATATCAGCTATCTCGGCGAGACCGGATTCCCCCCACTCCGCATCACGGGACAGCCGCTGGAAGGCGGACTGCTGGAGGTCTGCGGCAACATCAGCTCGCAGTACATCTCCGCCCTGCTGATGATCGGACCGATGCTGAAGAAAGGTCTCACG
>JAEEGI010007443.1_pt1 | contig 24519 bp, 20 predicted proteins | sample 8958751 | NCBI WGS metagenome assembly JAEEGI01 (sample SAMN16246545, study PRJNA631951) | gut metagenome | biome: gut microbiome; feature: rumen; material: KS-attached | host: Bos | place: Iran: Karaj | collected 2018-10
TCCCGAAGCAGGCACTCTACCACCTGAGCCACACCCCGATAGAGTATTCTCTAACAAGCCTATAAATCTTATAACAACAGATAAAAATATGCAAGGTCGAATTACAACTTAATTCAAATACTTTATCTTTCAATAATCCTAAGCATATACACGAATAATATCGTATTCGCAGGTGCATTGGGCTCGAAAACATTCTTTGTATACGGCTACAATATTGTAACGAAAAAGAAAGCTAAAGATTTACGAGCTTAAATATCCGGGAAAGAATAAGAGTCCTCCAAATACAAATAGAACAAAAATGATCCCATGAACAACGATCAAAATACTTATTGCTGCTTTTTTGATAAGCAAGTGCGTAATAGCTATTCCCAGAATTAACCAACAAATACCAGCACATATACCGAAAACGGCGCCTTTAAGCACATGCTCTTTTTGACGATTTACTCTGTCTTGTAAAGCTATATTCTCAAGTTCTTCCAGCTTAGCTTGCTCAACAAAATCATTATAGTCTGCCGAAATATGATGATATCCGTCATAAGAGAAACTAACACTTTTTGGGAAAATATAATCAGGTGTGATTTTAGTGCCCTCAGGAACAGTAATCTCTTTTTCTCTGTCAACGGAAAAACAAATATCATTAGCAGTGGTCAACACCATATTTTCCGGCACTTGAATTACTTTAGCCATGTGTTTAACATCATCTTTACATGTTGTCAGAAATAGCCAGAAGATTGCAAAAGCTTCTACAGCAAGAATAAGCACAGACAATATATACTTGGGTTTCATATTAGCTCTCCCGAGATAACATTGCAGCGGACATTAAAGTTTATATATTAATTATATAACTCGAAAACAGCTAAAAAGAAGAACAAATAAAAAGAAGTTGTCTCGCAGTGAAACATCACTTTTGAGACAACTCCTTTAAGTTATCTTAATTAGTCGATTACTCTTCTGTTGTCTCAGGAGCCTCAGCGGGTGCCTCTTCAACAGGTGCTTCCTCAGCTGCTTCCTCTTCAGGGAGCTCAGGATCGATAGGAGCTACTTCCTTGATGGAGATAGAGATTCTTCTTGCATCGGGTTCGATCTTGATAACCTTAGCCTGAACAACCTGACCAACGGAAAGAGCATCCTCAGGCTTCTCAAGTCTTCTGGAAGAGATCTGGGAAACGTGGCAGAGTGCGTCGAGATCAGGCTCAAGCTGAACGAAAGCGCCGAACTTTGTAAGACGTACTACTGTACCCTGAACGATGCATCCGACAGGCATTCTCTCTTCGATGTTGTAGTAAGGATCATCCTCAAGTCTCTTGTAGCCCAAAGAGATCTTCTTTGTCTCTTTGTCGAAAGCCTTGACATAAACGTCGATCTCATCGCCAACCTTGAGAACATCAGAAGGCTTAGCGTTACGGCTCCATGAGAGCTCGGAAACGTGAACGAGTCCGTCAACACCGCCGATATCGATGAACGCACCAAAATCAACAAGGCTTCTTACAACACCTGTATAGTGCTTGCCTTCTTCGATGTTGTCCCAGATCTCAGCAGACTTCTTACGACGCTCTTCGGAAACGATGATTCTGTGGCTTCCGGAGATTCTGAGACGGCCCTTCTCTGTATCGAACTTAGTAACAAGGATCTCGAGGGACTGACCAACATAGGACTCTAAGTCCTTAACGTCGCCTGTCTTGATCTGTGTTCTGTGGATGTAGATATCAACACCCTTATATGTTCCGATAACACCGTCCTTAACAGTACGTGTGATCTTAACTTCGATAGGTGTCTTATTCTTATATGCTTCTTCGATCTCGGCTCTGCCCTTCTCGGACTCTACGTCATTCTTAGAAAGGATGATTTCCTTGCCCTGATCGGAATTCTTAATGCTTCTGACCTTAACGGTAACTTCTGTGTGCTCGGCAATTGCCTTGTCAAGATCGAAGTCAGGATCCGAATCAAACTCCTTACGTGAAATTCTTCCTTCGGACTTGTCGTGTACGTCTACATAAACATAGTCGTCATCAGCAGAAGTGATCGTGCCCTTAACTACAGCACCTCTTCTAACCTGCGCAATTAAATCGACAGCATTGGCAAACTCTGTGTCAAAGCCCTGATTTGTGATCTTCTCTTCTTCGTTCATTTGTTGAACAACCTCCAAAATAATAGCTTCCGGTGTAGATGCACCCGCTGTAATCCCGACTTTATCAGCAGGAAGGATCTTCCCTTCCGAGATGAGGCGCCCTACTTCAGCGCCGGAATTGACAAGGAATGTTCTTGCACAGCGACCTTTGCAGATTTCCAAAAGCTTAGTGGTGTTCGAACTGTGAGCCGAGCCGATGACGATCATCGAATCTGAATGCTCAGAGAGCGAAGCGGCTTCCTTTTGCCTACTTTCAGTCGTAATACATATTGTATCAAAAAGATTTATTTTTTCAATTTTATTTTTAACAATATTACATATTTTTTCGAACATATAGCTCGAGAAGGTCGTTTGTGAGATCAATATGGCACTTTCAAGAGGAAAATCAAGGTTTTCGAGATCCTCCGGGGCCTTAATAACAGCGCATTTTACGCCATATCCCTCGGCCTCTCCCATGATCCCGGTAACCTCGGGATGACCCTGCGTTCCTGTAATGATTATGTTCATTCCCTTCTCTGCATTCTCCCTGACGATCTTATGGATCTTGGAGACAAAGGGGCATGTCATATCCCTGATCTCGCAGTTTTTGGAATTGAGGACTTCGATCTCCCTCGGCGTAACGCCATGAGCCCTGATGATTACGATCGAATTCTCAGGAACTTCATCAGCTGTCTCACAAATAACGAATCCGCCATCTAATAACTTATCTACTACATAGCGGTTATGAACTATCTCGCCGAGCATAACGAGCTTTCTGCCGTCAGCCTTAGCTGCGACAGCTTCTTCAGCAGCCGTTACGGCATTCTTAACACCGAAGCAAAAGCCCGAAGACCTGGCGATGGTTACATTCATTTATCTTCCTCTTCCAAATGGCTCAAGAGGAACTCTCTTGTGCCGTCGATGTCGTACTTGCCTGTATCGATTACGATTGCTTCAGGCACCTGGATCAAAGGAGATGTTGCTCTCTTTGAATCCTGCTCGTCACGGTAAAGGATATCTCTCAATACTTCTTCCTTAGTCTGTGAGTGATCACCGGCTGCCTCAAGTTCAGCCAGTCTTCTCTCTGCTCTTACTTCAGGAGAGCATATTACGAAGAACTTATACTTCGCGTCAGGAAGCACTACGGATGCGATATCTCTTCCGTCAAGGACGAATGTCTGATTCTTAGCGATCTCCCTCTGTAGAGCAACCATTGCGGTTCTTACAACAGGATGAGCGGAAACATCAGATGCAGCGATGGATGTCTGAGGTGTGCGGAGTTCGCCCGTAACGTCTTCGCCGTCAAGGATCATGTGCTGTACGCCGTCGATGAAATCGACTTCGATCTTGATCTCGTCCATCATCTTCTTTACAGCTTCGGGATCTTTAGCGTCGATTCCTCTCTTGATGGAAGCTACAGCGCATGTACGGTACATTGCGCCCGTGTCGAGATACATGATCCCGAGCTCTTTAGCTACGCCTTTAGCAAGTGTGCTCTTGCCTGATCCTGAAGGTCCGTCGATTGCGATCTGATAAATACCCATATATATACTCCTTTATAAAATATCTCCGTCTTCCGTATTGCGGTCTCTTCCGATCTCATAGACACGGTACTGTGACCACAAGCTCTCCAAAGACTCCAAAGATGACTTGATGTGTTCTTTTCGGTGCATTCCCAATGATACGAGAAGCGCGTTTATAAGTGACAATGGCGCTGTCAGCGAATCTACGAACGAAGCCATCGATGACTTTGCGAAAAGCTTGATATCCGCATATTCAGTCATTGCCGTCTCGTCCTTATCAGTGATTGCGATGATCGTAGCGCCCTTCTTCTTGGCATATCCCATCGAGTTAATGGTTCTCGCAGAATATCTGGGGAAAGATATTCCGATCATAACATCACCTTTTCCGATAGGCATGATCTGCTCGAAAAGCTCATTCGTACAAGTACTTCTTACGAGAACGACGTCATCAAAAAGCAGCGTCATGTAAAAGTGCATGAATTCAGACAAAGGAGCAGATGCCCTGATACCCATGATATATATCTTTCTTGCTCCGAGGATGGAATTGACCGCTCTGGTGAATTCCTTCTCGTCGATTGAATTAAGCGAATCCCTTAAATTATTGATATCCTGCGCAACAACGGATCTTAAGGCATCTCCGTCGTTATCGAATTTCTCGGTAAGGCCCAATCTCTGTACTGAAGTGAGCTTCGACTTTAAATCTTCCTGCAAAGCTTTCTGGAATTCGGGATAACCTTCAAAACCTAATTCTGTCGTAAACCTTACGACCGTGGATTCGGACACGCCGACTTCCTCGCCGAGTTTTGCCGCGGTCATATAAGCAGCTTTGTCATAAGCCTCAAGGATGTAATTACCTATCGCCTTATGGCCTTTACTCATGTTAGAGACAGCATTCTCAATAAGCTCAAGCGTTCCCGTCATCTGTCTCACCTTCCTTGTTATCTTCAGCTTCAGGCTTCATGAGGCTGTCGATCGAGATCTGCTTATCTTCACCTGCAGTTGCTTCCTTGAGGGAATTTTCCATATCCCTGATGGTCTGGTAGCTCATGAGCTCAAGCGGCGGCAGGTCTCTTACGGATTCAATGCCGAATTCGGTAAGGAACTTCTTGGATGTCTTAAACAGCGACGGTCTTCCGGGTGCATCGAGATTGCCCGCTTCTTCGATCCATCCTCTGTCTAAAAGTCTTGAGATGATCGAGTCTGAAGATACGCCTCTGACGAGCTCTACCTGGGCTCTCGTGCAAGGCTGGTTATAAGCGATAACTGCGAGTGTCTCATAAGATGCCTGTGAAAGCGGCGGAGACTGTCTGGGGCCGAACATGCGGTCAAGCACCTTCTTCTGTGAAGGTCTTGTCATTATCGCATAAGAATCTTCTGTTCTTCTTATCTCAAGGCCGCTCCAGGGATTGCCGGCATATCTTTCGGTAAGGTGCTTTAAGGCCTCCGTGACGGCATTTTTCGAGCAATTCAAAATATCGGCGAGCTTATCTACCGGGACAGGGTCGCCCGAGATAAAAAGGATCGATTCGATCGCGCCGGGTAATTCTTGTGCGGTTATCTTAAAATCATCATCCATATTGCTTAGCCCTTTTTCTCCTCGATGATTATCTCACCGAAGTTCTTATCCTGTTCCACGTTCACCTTATTGTCTCTGACAAGCTCCAATACAGCGAGGAAACTTACTACTTTATCCATCTTCTCGGTATCTTTATTGAATAACGAACTTAATAAGATCTTGCCCTTGCCCGTTATCGAACGCCAGATCGTCTTGATCCTCTCTTTTATCGAGAGCTTATCTCTCTTCAGGATATGAGTGATCTTCGAAGTGATATCGGTAAAACGCATCTGGTTGCGCTCGTTGATAACGGCTACGGCATCGTTAAACTCCTCAACGGAGAATGTCTGCGGGACTGGTTCTATCGTTATTCCGAGCTGCTTTGCAGTCGATGCATAACGGAATCTCGCGCCGTCAAACTTATCTCTTCTCTCTTTTAAGTCAGTCGCGAAAACACGGCATCTCTTATATCTCATAAGAGAGATAACGAGCTCTTCTCTCGGGTCTACTACATCTTCACCCGCGATAAGGCTTGCCTGCATGCCGGGAAGCATCATTCTGGACTTAATGGATACCAGGGTCGCACCCATTACGAGAAAGTCCGAAGCAAGCTCCATATCGAATTCCTGCATGGATTCGATATATTCCATGTACTGGGCGGTAATCGTACTTATCGGGATATCGTAAATATCGACATCATTTTTCTCGATAAGATGGAGAAGGAGATCCAAAGGTCCTTCAAACTGTCTTAACTTAATATCCGGCTTTAAGGCTTGCTCCAGCATCTTAAACTACCAGTCCAAGCCATTCGAAAAGCATCATAAACGGTGTTGCAAGAAGATTGATCAGGAACAAGAACGGTGTCTGTATCCAGCCGATCAAAGTAGACAGGATATTGTTATTGGAAACTATGCTGAGAATAAATACCAACCAGATGGCCATCGGCGCAACACGCTGGAAAATCAGATATCCGTTGGAATGCCTTGCCTTATAAGGAAGAAGTTCTTCCAGGACATGGAATCCGTCCAAAGGAGGAATCGGCAGGAGGTTAAATGCAAGAAGCATTAACGAGAATGCATATGTATAGCCGAAAGCTTCCATCAATGCAGTGAATACTACCTGCGAACCGGAAAACTGGAATGCAAGTGCGCCAAACAACGAGCACAATACATAAGCGACATACGCAAGCAGGAAGTTGCCCGTAACGCCCGCGAGATGGACCATGATGTTCATCGCGCGGCGGCTCTTGAACCTGTGGAGATTATTGGGATTATACATAACAGGTTTACCCCAGCCGAATCCCGCTATAAGCAGGAGTACCGTTCCCACCGGATCAACGTGAGCAATAGGGTTAAGCGTAAGCCTTCCCATGTTTTTGGGCGTATTATCACCAAGCCAGACTGCAACAGCGGCATGCATGAACTCATGGATAGAGAATGCCAGCGCCAAGGCAAAAATATAGATAAGAAGCTTATATATAACTTCCTTGGGGCCTGCGCTGTTTCTGATCAGGTCAATGAGCATAGGTTACCTCAAGCTTTTACGACCGAGAATGTGATCTTCTCGCCGTTTACATTCCATTCCTTGGAATTGTCGCCTGTACCGTTAGTGATCTCGACAGCCAATACTTCAGATGCGAGATAATCCTTCTTCTTCTCGATTACTTCGGCAAGCTTGTCGTTACCGCAGTACTTAAGGACGATCCTGTCGGATACTGTAAGTCCTTCAGTCTCTTTACGGTGATTCTGGATCTTGGAGATCATCTCTCTTACAAGACCGTCTTCGATAAGCTCCTCGGTAAGAACCGTGGAGATGGATACCGTAAGATTGCCGGAGCTCTGTGTGGAGAATCCTTCGGGCTGTGTAGTCTCGATGAGGAAGTCTTCTTCTGTCATCTCATACTCTTCGCCGTTTACTGTGATCTTTACAGAGCCGTTCTTAAGAGCGTTGTATGTCTCTTTGCCCGGGAGGTTTGCGATAACTTCCTTGGCATCGTTAAGATTCTTACCAAACTTTCTGCCGCAGGTTCTGAGCTGGGGCTTGAAGCTGTAATCAACGAGAGTTGAAGCATCGCTCAAGACTTCGATCTTGCGGATATTAAGCTCGTCAAGAACGATCGGCTTATATTCGTCGTCAAGACCGATCTCGGATACTACATAGATCTCAGAAAGAGGCTGACGGTTCTTGATAGAAGCAGATTCACGGCAGCTGTGGCCCAATGTAACGATCTGCTGTACAAGTTCCATCTCTTCTTCGAGCTTAGCGTCGATCATGCTCTCATCTGCTACAGGATACTTAGCGAGGTGTACTGAGATAGGAGCTTCCTTATCAACTGAGCATACGATGTTCTGATAGATCTCTTCAGTCATGAAAGGAACGAACGGTGCGCAGAGTCTTGTGAGATTATCGAGGACTGTGTAAAGCGTCATGTAAGCATTTACCTTGTCCTGAGTCTCTTCAGCGCCCCAGTATCTGTCACGGCAGCGTCTTACGTACCAGTTGGAGAGCTCTTCCGTGAAGTCCTGAATGAGTCTTGCGGACTGGGCGATGTCGTAGTTATCCATCTTCTCGTTTACTACCTTGATAAGCGTGTTAAGACGTGAAAGAACCCATCTGTCCATTGCGCCTAAAGTAGCCTTTTCGAGTGTGTGCTTAGTGGGATCGAAATTATCGATGTCAGCGTACATTACATAGAATGCGTATGTATTCCAGAATGTACCGATAAACTTCTTGATGCCGTCGTTAACAGCTTCCTTGGAGAATCTTGAAGGCAGCCAGGGCTGGTTAGCTGTATAGAAATACCATCTTGCTGCATCTGCGCCCTGTGAATCAAGGACATCCCAAGGATCAACGACGTTGCCTAAGTGCTTACTCATCTTGATACCGTCCTTATCCTGAACGATACCCATTACGATACAGTTCTCGAAAGGTGCTCTTCCGAAGAGAACTGTGGAGATAGCGATAAGTGAGTAGAACCATCCTCTTGTCTGGTCGATACCCTCAGAGATGAACTGGCAGGGATAGTGTGTATCGAAGAATTCCTTGTTCTCGAAAGGATAGTGATACTGAGCGAAAGGCATTGAGCCGGAGTCGAACCAGCAGTCGATAACTTCCGTAACTCTCTTCATCTGGCCGCCGCACTTGGGGCACTTGATGTGTACGTTATCAACATAAGGCTTGTGAAGCTCGATATCATCCGGGCAGTCGTCGCTCATGGACTTTAATTCTTCGATGGAACCGATGCAGTGTCTGTGGCCGCACTCGCACTCCCATACCGGAAGAGGTGTACCCCAGTAACGCTCACGGGAGATACCCCAGTCGATAACGTTTCTTAAGAAGTCGCCCATACGGCCGTCACGGATCGTCTCAGGCATCCAGTTGACCATGTTGTTGGACTTCAAGAGCTCATCTCTCTTCTTGCTCATTGCGATGAACCATGTGGATCTTGCAAAGTAGATCAGAGGTGTGTCGCATCTCCAGCAGAAAGGATATTCGTGCTCAAACTTGGGAGCTGAGAAAAGAAGGCTTCTGGCATCGAGGTCCTTCAATACTTCCGGATCTGCATCCTTAACGAACTTGCCTGCAAAAGGTGTCTCCTCTGTGAGGTTACCCCTTGTATCAACGAACTGTACCATCGGGAGATCGTTGTCTCTTCCGACTCTGGCGTCGTCTTCACCGAATGCGGGAGCGATGTGTACGATACCTGTACCGTCTTCCATCGTTACGTACTCGTCGCAGACTGTGTAGTGAGCCTTTTTCTTCTGCTTGGCGGCTTCATCAGCTGCTCCCTGATAAAGAGCAACATAAGATCTGCCTGCAAGGTCAGTACCCTTGTAGGATTCTAAGATCTCGTAAGCCTTTTCGCCGTCTTTTGCAAGACTGCCCAAAACGGAATCGAGCAGTGCTGTAGCCATGTAATATGTGTAGCCGTCGCAAGCCTTTACCTTGGAATACTCATCGTTGGGGTTAAGGCACAAAGCTACGTTGGAAGGAAGTGTCCAGGGTGTTGTTGTCCATGCGAGGAAGTAAGCATCTTCGTCTACGCACTTGAATCTTACGACAGCAGATCTCTCCTTGACTGTCTTATAACCCTGTGCAACCTCGTGTGAAGACAAAGCGGTACCGCATCTCGGGCAGTAAGGAACGATCTTGTGGCCCTTATAGATGAGGTCCTGATCCCACATCTGCTTTAATGCCCACCACTCGGACTCGATGTAGTTGTTGTCGTATGTTACGTAAGGATTCTCCATGTCTGCCCAGAAACCTACGCGGTCGCTCATGTGCTCCCACTGGTCCTTATATGTCCAGACGGATTCCTTACACTTCTTGATGAAGGGCTCTACGCCGTAGCCTTCGATCTGGGGCTTGCCGTTGATGCCCAAAGCCTTCTCGACTTCCAGCTCTACAGGAAGTCCGTGTGTATCCCAGCCAGCCTTGAAGACGATGGTCTCGCCCTTCATGGCGTGATATCTCGGGATAACGTCCTTAATGACTCTGGTCTTAATATGTCCGATATGAGGCTTGCCGTTAGCTGTCGGCGGGCCGTCATAAAGAGTAAAAGTCGGAGCACCGTCTGCCTTGGGAGCAATGCTCTTCTTGTAAATGTCGTTGTTCTTCCAGAATTCGAGAACCTGTTTCTCTCTGTCTACGAAATTGAGGTCTTTTGAAACTTTGTTGTACATAAACCTGCTTCACCTTTATATATAATTTTGCAAGTTAAAATTATATATATTAAGGGGCTTCAAAGTCAAGCAAACAGGCTCCAGGGATAACTTCCGGGCACAGGTGCCTCAAACGTAATGAATTCGCGCTTTACAGGGTGTTCGAAGGACAATTTGTAAGCTTCAAGCGCAATATCTTTTGTCCTGTCGTCCTTTTTGCCGTACTTTTGGTCGCCTATAAGCGGGAATCCGCTGTGTGCCATCTGGGCTCTGATCTGGTGAGATCTGCCTGTCCCGAGCTTTACTTCGACCAAAGTAAGACCGTCTTTTGAATCAAGAGCCTTATAGTCCAGGTAAGAAGCCTTATATCCGGGCTTTTCTGTGTCTGATACAGTTACCGTATTCGTGGATTCGTCCTTGGAAATGTAGTTTTCGAGCCTTCCTGACCCTTCCAGAACGCCGTTTACTACACAGCGGTAGATCTTTTCCACCTTCCTGCTTCTGATCTGTTCTGAAAGTCTTGATGCGGCTTTGCTCGTGCGCGCGAAAACCATCACTCCGGAAACAGGTCTGTCGAGCCTGTGAACGAGTCCCAGATAGACTTCTCCGGGCTTTTGGTACTTCTCCTTGATATAAGCTTTGAGGATCGTAAGCATGTCAGGGGCATTGCTGCCGTCGCTCTGGGAGAGAACGCCTGCCGGCTTAATAGCCACGATCAGGTGGTTATCTTCAAAAAGGATCTTTACCCCGTGACCGGTATCTGTCACTTTGCCGTCCATCTTGCCGTCTGTCCGCAAGGAAGCAGCACACCCATCTTAGATACAGGGAGCATGAGCTCTTCAGCCTCTACCCTGCCGCCCGGGATGCCGAGTCTTAAGATCTGGCCCGAAGCCTGGGCAGTAATGCCCGTAGCATAGGAGCTTGCGATAAAGAAAAGCGGATCGTCAGATATAAGGTTTGCGCAAAGCTTAACCAGGTCATAGAAAGAATCTTCGAGCTTCCAAAGTTCGCCCGAAGGTCCCCTGCCGTATGAAGGCGGATCCATAATGATTCCGTCGTATTTACGGCCTCTTCTGATCTCCCGCTCAACGAATTTCTTGCAGTCTTCGGCTATGAACCTGACATAATTGCCTTCAAGGCCTGACTCTTTGATATTCTCTTTTGCTCTGGCGATCATGCCCTTGGAAGCGTCGACATGAACGACTTCGTCCGCTCCGTGAGCGCTGCAGGCAAGAGTCTGTGCTCCCGTATAAGCAAAGAGATTAAGGATCTTGATATCCTTCTTTCCTGCCGCCTTCGCCTTTTCGATGAGGCTGCCGCAGAAATCCCAGTTCGAAGCCTGCTCGGGGAAAAGCCCCGTATGCTTAAAAGCAGTCGGCTCGATAATGAATGTCAGTTTTTTGCCTAAAGAATCGTAATCTATCTTCCATGTCGAGGGAAAATTCTTAAGTCTCGTCCATTCGCCTCCGCCCTTATCGCTTCTGGTATAAAGGGCATTAGGCTTTTCGAGGTCATCCATGGAGATCACTCTGCCGTCTTTGATGACCGGCCAGACAGCCTGAGGATCCGGGCGTCTTAAGGTAACATTGCCCCAACGCTCGTATTTCTCGCCTCCGCCGCAATAAAGCAGTTCATAATCTTTCCAATTACCGGATACAAACATTATCGTTATTCCTCAACATACAAAGAATCCGTGATCGCTACCGAATCACCTTCAAAAAACAGTTCGATCGTATAAGATCCGGCATCAAAGGTGCCCCATCCTTCAAGACCTGCGCTGAAATCAGCTTCAGCGGTGATATTGTTGTTAAGGACTATCTCCTTTGTAAGGATCAGCTCGCCGTCCTGATAAAGCTTAGCTTCGAATGTCGTGGTAAGAGGTGTGCTGAAGTAAAAGACTCCCTTAATGGCAAAGGCATTGTCCTTCTCCACATAATTCCCGTTTATGGGATTGTCCTCGGTAGCATCGTACCAGACGGTATAAATGCACACACTTCTTATATAGTCGATATCGTAATCTACGGGATCTAATGACTCCGTGCTGTAGGACCCTGTAGGCTGCAGCGTCTCATAAGTCACATCTGTCGGAACGGTCCTGTGCCTGCCGGATCGGCCGTCGTCATCATCATCAGAAGTGTCATAATCGTCATCAAAGACCACTCTCAGAGCTCTTACAGCATCTGCGCACGAACACAGGCTTACCACAAGCACCAATAAAATTGCTGCCGTCAAAAGATCTCTTGCTATCTTTCGAAGTTTCCGATTCGCCATATGACCTCTCGAAATATTCAGATCTTTAAGATTATATCAGGGTTTGTCAGCCGATTACATCACTAGTCTCTTTAACCACAAGGCAGGCTGCCTGGAAAACGATATGCTTCTTGGCCGCATCAGCGTATACGACAAGCCCGTAATAACCCGGCTTAAGCTCTTCCGGAGTGAAGTCGAGATCGTAGCATGCCTGGTCGTCGTAAAGCGACGGCCTGCAGGAAGACTCGAACACCGGCTCGCCATCTTTAATGTCCTTAAAGCTTGATTTCTCGGAGAAATAATACTCGTAATAAAGCTCAGTATCATTGTCGCTGCTGACTGCCAGTGAAAATCCCAAAGTCTTGGTATTTGAAGCAAATGCGCTCTTACCTACTGATGTTCCGTCATAATCCCACCATCCGGACATGAAGACATAGGAAGTTGCCATGAGGTCATTGTCCTTGAACTCATATACGAGATTAGCAAGATAGTAATCATTCTTAAGATCCTTGAAAACGATCTCCTCGTCTTCAATCTCCTCATTCTCCACCTTGCAGTCAAGCTTAACGATCTCGTTATAGTGCTCGTCGAAAACCATGAATGTGTAGGTGCCGTCTGTAAGGAACCCTTCTTCATTAAGGTCAATGTCGCTTGATTGTTCAGCTGAATAATCCAGCCTTACGCTGTGATCTTCAAGACTTATAACATCAGATGTAAATAAGACTTCATCACCCTTAAGGACTGAATAAGTAACACCCGGAATGAACCTGTAATCATAAAGAGCAGGATCAAAATTCAGCCTTACGCCGATCGTATCAGTATTCGTATAGACGCCTTTAGGCGCGAGGACAAAGCTTCCGTCGGTATAGTAATCTGCCAGGATCCCGGGCATTATGTTATTTTCTTCCTTTGTGTATGAATAAACCGAATTGATCGTCGCCATGGCATTTGTGATCTTCGGATCTTCACCGCTGACGTCAACTTCGATCAAGTCAGTGAAAATACGCTCAGATGCCTCTGACACAGCAAGTGAAAAATCCTGTACGGTAGCTGCTGTCTGAGCCTCTTCCGAATAGAAATCACACTGTTTCCAGCTTACACTTACAGTTACCATATTAAGTTCTTTATCATAGAGCGAGTAATCGACATTATAGCTTGTGGAATCCTTGATCAATCCGAGATAAGCTTCCTGTTCGGGATTCAGATCTGAAGGATGGATCAGCTCTTTAAGCGTATCTTCTGAAATCTCAGGGTCATTAATATAATTCATCAGCAAGCCGGTATCACCGAGCAATACCGCTTCGCAAAACGTCGTACCGACAGCCTCTGCAGCCTTCCTGTACTTCTCGGAATTATTGCATCCGAACAAAGATAAGGCCAAAACAGCTATCAGCAAAGACGAGATCAGTCTTTTAGTAATTCCGGTCATCACAATTCCTTTTCCTGACAGTTAAGTGGCGCCCTTTGAAGGCGCCACGCTATTCCGACTTATTATACCAAAAGAGATATAAATCAATTAGGCAGAATCTTAAGAAACTTCACAGCAGGCGTACATCAGTAATGCCCCGGTCGTTGCATCTGATATAAGAAGCACATAAAAACCTGATTTAGCCTGACCGTTTACATAATAATCCAGGTCATAGAAATAACCGTTATCATACTTGGTCGGAGTTATGGAGCTCTCAAATACCGGATTCTGGAGAGCGTCAAGAATGGCAGATTCATCATCTGAAGTGCAGTAAGCATACAGATAATCTACCTGTCTTGTGCATGCCGAAGACACCTCGATCGAGAAAGCGATCGTAATGACATCCGATGTGTAAGTGATCTCACTGGTCATCTTGTCATCATAGTCAAACCATTCAAGATCTAATACTTCATTTCTGAACGAAGCATCAAGGAAGTAGAAATATACGCCTTCACCCTCGAAAAGATCTGAGCCGCCGCCACCCGGAGCAGGTGTCGTAGCAACAACAGTCTCCTGGACAGAAACAGACTCTGAAGCAACTTCCTGGTCATCTTCTGTAAGGAGCTTGATCGTATATTTGCCGCCCTCAAAGATCTCCCTGCTTCCGGAATAGTAATCCGTTGCAATAGTCTTAAACGTATAGAGCGTTGATGTACCGAAAACGAATTCATCTCCGAGGTTTAATTTCTGTCCGTCTTTATATAACTCCGTGTGAAGCATAATATTGCGGTCCGCATAATCATGTACTGCGGAATCGAAATAGAAATCATACTGGATAAACGGAGTGTTGTAATACTGGCCGCTATAAGTCAACGCAAAACCGCTCTTGCCCTGGTCTATGAAGCCTGCGATCATTTCAGGCGACATGGCGATCCTGATGTCCGCTTTCCTATAGGCATAAAAGTTCATAAACTTCTTGCTGCCGACGTTATTTGCTACCCAATCCTTCCCGTCTTTTACAAATTCGGCTGTAAACTTAACATCCTTGGTATCAGCCTTCTTTATAGCTTTGACAAGGGCTCCGATATCCGAATAGTCATCCTTAAGGACGGCATTATAATCAGCCATCGTAAATATGATATCTACCGTAGCTTTATCCTTTTTGATGTTGCAGGAATCGGCATCTACAGTGTATTCCATAGTCGCCTCAACAGCTTCATAAAACTCCCGGGCATCAGCATTAGCCGAATCCGTATCAAGGAGCTCGGTCAGACTATCTGCCTCATCGCTGCCGTATTCGAGAGAGGAATTGTCTATAAGCTCCTGGTCATTAGCAAGCACCATGAAAGCAGCAAGCTGCTCAGCCTTGGCTATAAGTATCTTATTTCCTCCGAGATTACATCCCGAAAGGCCGGCTAAAACCGACATGACCAGCACTGCTGAAGTGATTTTCTTAAATGAATTGGTCTTCATAATCATGCCCTCCATTATCCTTAGGGTTGATTCTATAATCTTTTTTGACAAAAAACAAATATTTAATAATTATTTTTGATTTTCCAAATTGATTTCACATTTATCTTAAAGAATAATATAATATTCAATATAATTCGGGGTTTTCGGGGGTCAAAAATGTCTGTATCACCTAATATTCTTATCTGCGATGATGATCCGGTCGTACACGAATCATTAAGCTTATATCTTGATAACGACAACTTTTCTCACGCTGATGCATATGACGGCAAGGAATCTTTGGAGATGGCTCATGCTACAAAGCCTGACCTTATCCTTCTCGATGTCATGATGCCCGAGATGAGCGGCCTCGACGTATGCCGTGAGATCAGAAAGACCATGGCTACTCCTATCATCATGCTCACGGCAAAAGGTGAAGAGATCGACAAGATCGTAGGCCTTGAGTTAGGTGCCGACGACTATATCGTTAAACCTTTCTCTCCCCGCGAGGTTATCGCAAGAGTTAAGGCCGTTCTCCGCCGTTTCGGCGATACTCCCAAGCAGTCTTCAGTCCTTTCTTTCGACGGACTAGAGATCAATCTCAACAACTATTCAGTTAAGTCCAACGGTGAAGGCGTTCCCTGCACACCTAAGGAAGTTGAGATCCTCTATCTTCTAGCTTCTCATCCCGGACAGGTATTCGGACGTGAGCAGATCCTTGAATCCGTATGGGGCGTAGATTTTAACGGCGACTCCAGAACAGTTGATACGCACATCAAGAGGATCAGACAGAAGATCGCTTACGATAATGCCCCCTGGTCCATTCAGACCATTTACGGTATCGGTTACAAATTCGAGGTCTCATAAATGTTTCAAAGCACGCTCCTGAAGCGAACAATGATGCTTGTCGTAGTCTCACTCCTGGCTTCGGCATTGATTGCTACGATCGCATTTATCGTCGCAGGAAGCAGCGCTACCCTGACCAGCGAAGTCGATAACGCACTTGCCCAGGACGCAAAGTACAAGAAGATCCTTACAGCAAATCCTGATTATTTCGAGGATGTTGATTTCAGACTTTTCTTCTTTAATACCACTTATGTATCAGGACATGACTATTATCTGATAAGCCATAACGGCAACATCTTAAATTCCACCGGTCTTGAAAACAGAAATCTCAGCATCAGGGACATAACAACTCTCTACCCGATATTGAATGATCTTCCATACGATGAATTCGACGGCATGGAATACGCCATCATTGACCCTATCTCTTATGATCTCGATGAGATGGTGATCGTCACCCGCACCAATATAGTCTTGAACGGGAATGATTACTATCTGTATTCCTTCTCTTATCTGAATGCCAATAACGATCTTATCGTTAAATACCTTAACATCCTGCTCCTTTCCACTCTTATGGCAGCAGCCGCAATGCTCGTTCCTGCTTATGCATTCGTAAGCCGCATGGTACTTCCTTTGCAGGAGATCAACGAAGTCGCGATGGAATACGGTAAAGGCAACTTCAGCATCAGAGCCGATGAATCCCATAAGGGTGAGATCGGTGAGCTCGGCCAGTCATTCAACTTCCTCGCCGACAGACTCTCCAAATCCATCAGCGACCTTACCGCAGAGCGTAACCAGCTGCAGGATATCTTCGATGTTATTTCAGACGGTATCGTCGTTGTTGACGCAAAAGCGGTACCTGTAACCACGAATAAAGCTATTCACAGTCTTTTCGAGCGTGCTGAAAAGAACAACATGTTCACCGAAAGACTCCAGCTTATCCCGTTCGACGATGTCTGGAAAGACTTCGAAGAGTGCATCGCCACAGGCGAGACAAAGACCAGAAGGATCGACAACCGCGACTACGCATATCAGTCAACGATCATACCGAAGTTCGATTCTACCGATAACAATACGATCATCGGTGCTACGGGCTTCTTCCGTGATATTTTCGAAGAGCAGAAAAACGAGCGTTTCCGTCAGGATTACGTTGCCAACATCTCTCACGAGCTCAGGACTCCTCTCCAGACCTTAAGAGGTCTCATCGAGCCGCTCTCTGACGGCATGGTCAAGAAAGAGGAAGACCGTCAGCGTTACTACCAGATCATCCTGAACGAGACAATGAGATTGTCCCGTCTTATCGACGACATGTTAGAGCTGTCCAAGCTCCAGTCCAGAACGCTTGCGTTCAAGACGTTCCCGTTCAACCTCAATAACCTCATCTCCAATATTGAGATCAGATTCAAGCCCATCATGAAGGAAGCGGGCATAAAGTTCTCCGTCCAGAACAACTACGGCGAACTTCCTACCGTAGTCGGTAACCCTGACCGCGTTGAGCAGGTACTTGTCATCCTTCTTGATAACGCGAAGAAATATACTCCTTCCGGCAAGACGATCACGATCTCCACAGACTATATCGAAGCAGAGAAAAAGGTCTATGTATCCGTTGCAGATACCGGACTCGGAATCCACGAATACGATATCGGTCATATCTTCGACAGATTCTTTAAGGCAGACCGTGCGCGCGGTAAGAAGGGATCAGGATTGGGCCTCTCCATCGCGAAAGAGCTCCTGTCTTACATGGGTGAGACCATAACCGTTAACAGTAAGTATGAGGAAGGTTCTACCTTCACATTCACTCTGACCAAGGCCGAGGTTCCGGATGTCTGGGACTGATTCCGAAGGTATAAGACTCAACAAATATATCGCCTCATCAGGTCTTTGCTCAAGGCGCGAAGCCGATGCTCTCATCGAATCAGGTAAAGTGACAATAAACGGTAAAGCCGCAGTCCAGGGCACAAAAGTAATGGACGGCGATATCGTGGAAGTGTCAGGTAAAAAGATCACTCCCGATGATTCCATGGTCTATATTGCTTTCAATAAGCCCCTCGGAGTCACATGCACCACAGATCAGAGAGATCCTTCTAACATTATCGATTATATCGGTTACAGCGAGCGCATCTTCCCTGTCGGCCGTCTTGATAAGAATTCATCCGGTCTAATCCTTCTTACCAACGATGGTTCGATAGTAAATAAGCTCCTCAGAGCAGAAAACGGTCACGAGAAAGAATACATCGTAACCGTTAACCGCCCTTACGATAAAAACTTCTTAAAATCAATGGAATCAGGCGTTCCGGTGCTCGGGCAGCTGACGCTTCCCTGCCGGCTCAAACCCGTCAATGACAAGACATTCAAGATAATCCTGCGACAGGGCTTAAACCGCCAGATCAGACGCATGTGCGAGTACTTAGGATATAAAGTCACAAGACTTAAGCGCATCAGATTTATGAATATCCATCTTGGAGATCTTGAGTCCGGAAAATGGCGTTATCTGACTTCTGAAGAAAAGAAAGAACTGCTTCAATCGATTTCATGATCTGCTTTAGATCTATCATCAAAAAAGGCTGTCTCACCAGGAGACAGCCTTTATTAATTCTTGCTATATAAGGAAAGCTTATTTGCCGGCTTCTTCCTTCTTTGCTGCTTCAGTAGCTTCTTCAACTACCTTTTCAACTTTTTCTTCGATAGTCTCTTCAGCCTTTTCTACAGCTTCTTCGACCTTCTCTTCAGCTTCCTTTGCAGCTTCAGCAGCGATCCTTGCTTCCTCAGCTTCAGCTCTTGCCTTAGCTTCTGCTTCTTCGTCTGCCTTCTTCTCGGCCTTGGTCTCTTCGATCAGGGCATCAAGATCTGTAGAACCGGTGTCCTTATCGTCCTTCTCATAATAGAACTTAACCTTGTCAGCGCTGTTGCGTGCACCGTATGCTTCAGCGATTGCGAAGCACTCGTCACGGAGCTGTCTGAAGTCTTCTACAGATTCAAGATCAGATGAAGATGTCTGATAGCATGCGTCCTCGAAAACATCATCGAGCACAAGATAATAATTTGCATCCTTCTTGAAGTTCTTGTCGATAAGAGCTTCTGCCTGATCAGGAGATCCGTCTCTTCCGTCGAAGTTCTCGAAAGGAATAGCGATCTTGCTGTAGCGGTATCTCAGAACAACGTTCTTCTCGTTGTAATCAACAGCTACACGATACTTAGCAATGAGGAATGACTGTGCGAACACAAGGACAGAGATCAAAGCCATAAGGCAGCCGGCTACGATGAGTCCGAGCTTAATGATCATGTCGTCATTTACCTTGATGATTCCATAGCATGCCATAAAAGCACCGATAATGAAGAATACTACAGATAATAATCTGTTTCTCGTAATCTTCGAAGGGCTTGCAGGATAGCAGTGGACGCCTTCCTTAGGCAGTTTCTCGATCAGTTCTTTGTTCCCCAGTTCTTCAGCCATAATAGATCCTCCTTGTTATTTGCTTAATACTTCAATTCTGTCAGACAGATTAGCAAACATTTCTTCATACTTCGCGAGCTTAGCTCTCTCCTGCTCAACAACTGCCGCAGGAGCCTTGCTTACGAATGACTCATTAGAGAGCTTGCCGTTAAGTCTCTTGATCTCACCGTCAAGACGTGTCTTCTCCTTATCAAGTCTCTCAAGCTCTTTCGCAATATCGATAAGGTCTTCCAAAGGAATGTAGATCTCACCGCCTCCGAATACTGCAGTAACGGCAGTTGAAGGGATGCCTTCCTTTGTCTTTCTTGTCTCAAGGCTGCTTACGGATGCAAGTCTTTCAAGGAAGCCCTCGCCCTGAGTAAACATATCAGCGATCTTATCAGATGCAGTAACTACAATGATGTGTGCCTTTCTCGAAGGTGCAACGTCCATATTCTTACGGACTGCGCGGATTCCTCTGATCGCATCGATCATGGTGTTCATCATCTCAGCGTCTTCCGTGCTTGCCAAAACCTTATCAGCCTCAGGCCAGTCAGCGATCATGATGGACTCAGCCTTATCTGCCAATACGAGGTTGGAATAAACTTCCTCAGTGATGAACGGCATGAAAGGATGTAAGAGCTTCATAGCCTCGCCCAAAACATAATTGAGGAGATAGATAGCATTATTTCTTGTCTTGCATTCCTTGTCGTAAAGTCTGCTCTTTGTGATCTCAATGTACCAGTCGCAGAAGTTATCCCAGAGGAAATCAACGATCTTGCTCAAAGCAACACCGAACTCATAGTTGTCAATGTTGACTGTAGCCTCGGAAATAAGGTCGTGGAGCTCTGTGAGGATCCACTTGTCTTCTGTCGTGAAGATGGATTCATCGACCATATCAGGTGTGAAATCGTCATCAGTATTCATGACAACGAATCTCATGGCGTTCCAGATTTTGTTGGAGAGGTTTCTGCCCATGAGGATCTTGTCTTCCTGGAATCTCTGGTCATTACCCGGAGCGTTACCGGTAACGAGAGCGAATCTCAAAGCATCGCAGCCGTTCTGTTCAATGATCTCAAGAGGATCGATTCCGTTGCCTAATGACTTACTCATCTTGCGTCCCTGTGAGTCTCTTACGAGGCCGTGGATCAATACATCACGGAAAGGAACATCATTCATGTGAGCCATGCCGGCTACGATCATTCTGGATACCCAGAAAGTGATGATGTCATAACCTGTAACGAGAGTATCTGTAGGATAGAACTTAGCGAGATCTTCAGTGTTTTCGGGCCATCCCAATGTTGAGAAAGGCCAGAGTGCAGATGAGAACCATGTATCGAGAGTATCGGGATCCTGTCTCATCTCCTTGCCGCACTTAGGGCATACACACTTATCGTCCTTGGTAACGATGAGCTCTCCGCAGTCATCGCAATAGAATGCGGGGATCCTGTGACCCCACCAGAGCTGTCTGGAGATACACCAGTCTCTGATATCTTCCATCCAGTTGAAGTAGTTCTTAGAGAATCTCTCCGGAACGAATCTGATGGAACCGTTTTTTACTGCCTCGATAGCAGGCTTTGCAAGCTCTTCCATCTTAACGAACCACTGGAGTGATACACGGGGTTCGATAGTAGTGCCGCATCTGTAGCAAGTACCGACATTGTGAGAATAATCTTCGATCTCAGTGAGGTATCCGCCCTCTTCGAGATCCTTAACGATGGCTTCTCTTGCCTCGTATCTGTCCATTCCGGCATACTTCGGATAGTCATCAGTAATCTTTGCATCAGCTGTGAGAACCGTGATTACTTCAAGACCGTGGCGCTGACCTACCTCAAAGTCGTTAGGATCGTGCGCAGGCGTGATCTTAACCGCACCTGTACCGAACTCGATGTCAACATAATCGTCAGCGATAACGGGGATCTTACGTCCAACGAGAGGCAGGATGAGCATCTTGCCGATGACGTCCTTATATCTTTCATCCTTAGGGTTAACTGCAACAGCAGTATCGCCAAGGAGTGTTTCAGGTCTTGTTGTGGCAAGATCGATATCTCCTGAACCATCCTCAAAAGGATATCTTAAGTGCCAGAAATGGCCTGCCTGGTCAGCATAATCAACCTCGGCATTTGAGATCGATGTAAGGCAGTGAGGACACCAGTTGATGATCCTCTCTCCTCTGTAGATAAGGCCCTGATTGTAATACTTTACGAAAACTTCCTTAACGGCATCAGAGCAGCCTTCATCCATTGTGAAACGCTCGTGATCCCAGTCACATGAAGAGCCGATCTTCTTGAGCTGCTCTACGATCCTGCCGCCGTACTGTTTTTTCCACTCCCAAGCTCTCTCAAGGAACTTGTCGCGGCCGAGATCATCCTTGGTAAGGCCTTCCTTACGCATAGTTTCAACGATCCTGGCTTCGGTAGCGATAGATGCGTGGTCAGTACCCGGAACCCATAAAGTCTCGTAGCCTGCCATTCTCTTATATCTTGTGAGAGTATCCTGCAATGTATTATCTAATGCATGACCCATGTGGAGCTGGCCTGTAATATTCGGAGGCGGCATCACGATGGAGAACTTCTTGCCCTTCTTACCTGCCTTGGGCTTGAAATAGCCGCTGTTCATCCAGGTGCTGTAAAGCCTGTTCTCTGCCTCATTCGGGTCAAATGCTTTGCTGATGGAATCAATTCTTGCCATAAACTGTTCTTACTTTCCTCATTTCTTACTTCTTTATCATCGAGAGCGCGCCATAGAGAATGGAATCATCTCCTAAAGCTGCTTTCTTAAAATCTACTGTCGATCTGATCGAAGGCATGCAGTACTTATCCACCTCAGCGAGGATCTTCTCGATGAAGATATCGCCTACCGCTTCGATAACGCCGCCGCCGTAAACAACGACGTCAGGGCTGAATGTGTTTACGAGATTGCCGGATGCGATTGCCAGGTAGTGGCATGCGCGGTTGACTGCTTCACGGGCTACAGTGTCACCTTCTGACAAAGCGTTCTTGAGCGCCTTGGACTTGAACACGCCGTCTGTAACGAATTCAGCCATGGAAGACTTTCTGCCGCGTGATACCTGCTGTCTGATGTAAGAAGACATACCCTGCTTGCTTGAGAAAGCCTCGAGGCAGCCTCTCTGTCCGCAGTTGCACAAAGGTCCCTCAGGATCGAGGATCATGTGTCCGTACTCTGCTGCCTTGAACTTATTGCCTGTATAGAGGTCGCCGTTAAGGATAAGGCCGCCGCCCATACCTGTTCCGACGAAGAGGCCGACAACATTCTTGTAGCCCTTAGCCGCGCCGAACTTATACTCACCGAGCACGCCGACATTAACGTCGTTGCCGATATAGAAAGGGCAGCCGAACTCGTCTTCGATAGGCTTTCTGATGTTGTAATTCTTCCAGGGAAGATTGGGCGAGAAAAGAACGATGCCCTTCTCCTGGTCGATGACGCCGGGAGCACCTGCAGCGATAGCATGAATATCGCTCTTCTTGATACCGGAGGTATTGATAAGTTCTTTTACGACATTGATGATGACTTCTTCAACGTTCTCTGAAGAATCACCGCCGGCCTTTGTCTTCTTCTTAAGCCTGTAAACTACTTCTTTCTTGGAATTGAAAATAACTCCAAGAACCTTTGTACCGCCTATATCCAGACAAAGATTATACGATTCTGCCATAACTTATACCCTCCCCCGTAATTGTTTTTGTTTTATCTCAGCTTACGCCTAAAGCTGCGCCTGCAGCATTAGTCTCACCAAAGCCTTTTTCCTGAGTGCCGTTCTTGTAAATGAGAACCGGCTGCTTGCCGTCAACGATAGTCTCTTTCTTGATGATGCACTCCTTGACATCCTTCTCTGAAGGAATGTTGTACATAACATCTCTCATAGACGCTTCGATGATGGATCTCAGACCTCTTGCGCCGGTATTCTGCTCGATAGCCTTGTCAGCGATAGCATTGATCGCGTCTTCCTCAAAAACGAGCTCAACATCATCCATCTTGAGCATCTTCTTATACTGCTTGATGATGGCGTTCTTGGGCTCTGTGAGGACTCTGACAAGAGCATCTCTGTCGAGCTTATCCAAAGCGACAGTAACAGGAAGTCGTCCTATAAACTCGGGAATAAGTCCGAACTTCATAAGATCGTCAGGCTTAACATCGTGGAAATAGAATCCGCTGTTGCGGTCCCTCTTAGACTGGACCTCAGCACCGAAGCCGTACTGCTTCTGCTCTACTCTCTGTGCGATGATCTCATCGAGGCCGTCAAATGCGCCGCCGACGATGAAAAGGATATTGGTGGTATCGATCTTGATGCACTCTTCATTAGGATGCTTTCTGCCGCCCTTGGGAGGTACATTGGCAACCGTGCTCTCCAAGATCTTGAGCAATGCCTGCTGGACGCCCTCACCGCTTACGTCACGTGTGATGGAAACATTCTCGGACTTCTTTGTGATCTTATCGATCTCGTCGATATAAACGATACCCGTCTGGGCTCTCTCGATATCGTAGTCAGCAGCGATGATGAGCTTCAAAAGGATATTCTCTACGTCTTCACCGACGTAGCCTGCCTGTGTAAGGCTCGTAGCATCAGCTACTGCGAAAGGTACATTAAGGATCCTTGCAAGTGTCTGGGCAAGAAGCGTCTTACCGGAACCTGTAGGACCGAGCAAAAGGATATTACTCTTGGAGATCTCCGTGTCATCAGCCGGAAGATCTGAATAAACTCTCTTGTAGTGATTGTAAACAGCAACGGAAAGAGCGATCTTGGCATCATCCTGGCCAATTACATAAGAATCAAGCTTCTCCTTGATCTCATGGGGAGTGACCAGCTTCTTAGGCTTGATGCTGCGCATCTTGCGCTTCTTGTTTACCTTCTCTTCTTCAGCTACGATGCCGTAAGCCGTCCTGATGCAGTCGATGCAAATATAGCAATTTACACCAGAGAACAGTCTCGGTACCTCGTATTCGGATTTACCGCAAAAAGAACAACTCAAAACTTCTCTTGAGTCTCCGCCGTAACCGCCGTTCTTAGAATTAGCCATTAGTAATCTCCTGAAAAACGAATATTCGTAGTTTTGTTATTCTACCACTACTGGCCATTTTAACAAAATAATATATATATAAATATTTCAAACAAGTGATATTTTCGGGCTAAATCCGTAAAAAACGGGTTAAATGGCCGCAGAATCAAGGATTACCGTGAACGGTCCGTCATTAATGAGGCTTACCTGCATGTCGGCGCCGAAAACGCCTAACCCGAGCTTTTTGACCTGAGGCCTGATCTTATCAGCAACGT
>JAEEGI010007445.1_pt1 | contig 24517 bp, 18 predicted proteins | sample 8958751 | NCBI WGS metagenome assembly JAEEGI01 (sample SAMN16246545, study PRJNA631951) | gut metagenome | biome: gut microbiome; feature: rumen; material: KS-attached | host: Bos | place: Iran: Karaj | collected 2018-10
TGATGAGCGACATGGTCAGCACCGCCTTCGGTTCACTGGCTATGATGACCAGCGTACTCGTTAGCCCCGACGGCAACTACGAGTATGAGGCTGCCCACGGTACCGTAACCCGCCACTACTACAAGTATCTCGAGGGCGAGGAGACTTCCACCAACCCCATGGCTACCATCTTCGCTTGGAGTGGTGCCCTGCGCAAACGCGGTGAGAAGGACGGTATCAAGGAGCTCATGAACTTTGGTGACCAGCTCGAGGGCGCTTGCTTCGACACCCTCAATGCCGGTATCGTTACCAAGGACCTCGTGAACCTGATGGAAGGTGTTGAGGCTAAGGCCGTCAACAGCGCCGAGTTCATCAAGGCCATCCGCACCAACCTCGAGAAGCGCCTCGGCTAATCCCCACTGACGTTTTCCCAAGAAACCCTAATGAGGGCTGCGACACCAGTTGCCGCAGCCCTCATGCTTTTACGGCCTCACAGCACCTAATGCCCCACAGTCATGTTCTGCAATTATTGTAGTGCACATTTTTTGTATAACTATTGGAGGGAAATAGATTATTTTGTAATTTTGTGATAAGAAATGAGATGAGATGGTCTTTAAAACCTTGATGCGATATGATCAGCTATTGGAAATGCAAAGACGGATTTGACGAAATCAATCAGTGGAAGTCGGGGTGCTGGATCAAGGTCACCAAACCGACCGCCGAAGACCTGACGTTGCTCAAGGTACGCTTTGCCGTGCCCGATTTCACCCACGATGCCAAGGATATTGAGGAACGCCCACGTGTGGACCACGAGGACAACTGGCTGCTGGTATTTGTGCGTGTGCCGTGTAAGAGCATCGACAATGATGGCGACACGGTGTTTTCTACCGCACCCATTGCATTCCTCATCCGTGATGACGTGTTTATTACCGTCAACTACTATGATACCGAGGTGCTTGACGATTTCATACGCTGGAGCAAGCAGCGACACGTCAATGCATGCAAGGGTTATGACCTGTTGCTCTCGCTCATGCTCTCGACATCGGTGTGGTACCTCAAGTACCTCAAGCAGATGAACGGCATGATGAACGCCGCCGAGACGCGTCTGGAGCAAAAAATGGACAACGACGAGTTGATGCGCACCATGGGCCTGAGCAAATTCCTAATTTACTTCATCACTTCACTTAACGGAAACATGACAGTGCTGGCGCGTCTCAAAAAACGACTGCGCACACTGCCCCACGACGAGGACCTGTTCGAGGATGTCGAGATCGAGACGCAGCAGGCACTCGACACAGCCAGCATCTATAACGACATTCTGGAACGACAGCAGGAAACTTACTCGTCGGTTATCGGCAACAACCTGAACCGCATCATGAAGACGCTCACCGTGGTGACCATCCTGCTGATGATTCCTACTGTCGTGGCGGGCTACTACGGCATGAACGTGCCCAACGGCCTGGAGTCGCGATGGGTCGGATTCCCGCTAGCCGTCATCATCTCGCTGGTGCTGATGGCCATCGGTTACTTCTTTATCAGCCACAACAAATTCTTCAAGTAAGAACTCATTTTCCCTGTCGAAAAGGCATCCTGGCATGCTCACTCAGCGATGAGGTGAATCAAAAATTGGGGGCAGACGGCCATCCAGTCCGTCACGCCCCCAAAGCACCTAAACCACAATTATGAAAAAATCCTTAACTTAATGCTGTATTATCTTTTATCTCGAATAATCATTTCATTGCGATAACAAGGGTGCGCTGTGAAGCAGGCAACAGCGCACCCGCATCTTTCTATCCGCTTATGAAAAAATTATTAGCACTCATTTTCTGATCACTTTATTGTTATCCTTGATTCTCGGTCTATATTGATTTTAAAAAGTGGGTGCGCCGTGAAGCCGGTGCAGCGCACCCCTCTTCAACTAACCATTTATTCATTTATTCAATTAATCAACTATACAACCAAAACCAAAGATGAAAAAAGATTACCTCGCGGCTACCGGGACGGGGATTGAACCTGCAAGATGATAAACCTCACTCGAGTGGTCCTTTCCCACCCTCCCGAAATATATATTGACGGCTTCATATTCTAGACAATATCCTATTGTGCCAGCGTCTTGAAAAGGAATATCTTGAAAAAGGGTGCGACTCAGGTGCATCGCACCCCACATCATTCATCCATTACCTTTTGCTTATGAAAAAATCAATTACTTGGCACAATTTATATTAGCTCTATTACCTGAAGAACGTCGAGTGTTGTTTACGGGGCTTCAACCTCAGCCTCTTGCCGGCACAGCTATCATGTGGCACGAGCGAGTGGTCGCTCGGGCCATGACAGCTGCATGATAATTGTAAAATCGAATTTGCCATTTTGTTTAGTTTTTTAAATAATTAGTATTCTATTTTCAAGTCAGGGCTGCTTCATCATCCATTTATTGCGTGCCCTTTTTTTGTTTTATCCTTTAGTGACGACTTGTCGCCTACCGACGTCAACATTGCGCCTTGCAGTCACTGTCAGCTGCAAAGCACATGCGTGCATTATTAGCGGTGGCGCTTTCATAATCATCAACCAAATTTAACAGCCAATCGCCCCATCCAACGGGCTACCCGGCTTTGTTATTTCCACCTGTGATTCATGTAAAAAAGAGTCCCTTCTGCTTCCGGCAGAATATATCATCATTACCCTGACGGGCTGGAATAAAGGCTCAATTACATTTCATCATCTTTTTAATTAGTAATCCATAATTATTTCGCAAAATAAGATACAAAAATTGACATTTGCAACAAAAATAAAAGAAATTTCAACAAATCGGCATAATAACTATTGTTTTCGGTAGTATTGCGGTGAATACATGCAAAATTCCTATTTACGAAAGGAAATAATTTTTTTTTGAAAATCTTTTGGTTTCCTTTTGTAAATTCAAAAAAAGTATTTACCTTTGTGCACTCAAGCAAATTAATATGCTATGGAATCAATATTGTTTATCGCTGGCTGTGAAGTCTCGCGTGACTTTAAGTGCTTAGTAATGGTTTGTTTTACAGAACGATAACCCAGGTCTTAACGATCTGGGTTTTTCGCATCTTGATATTACCTGGACACGATAAGAGGTTTGTGAATAATACAGCGATGGCGCGAAAAGAATTTCACGCCATCGCTGTATTATCGTGGATATTAATTTCTAAATCCAGGGGGTCGAATTGCAACAAGGTTGAGATTAGATCAACGATACGATGATATCGTCCTTACCCTCCTTGAAGTTGAGCTTGCCTTCCTTGGCGAGCCAACCCAGGGCGCAGTGCATCTCGTTAACTTTGAGCTTAGCGGCCTTGCGCAACTCCTTGGTGGGAAGACCCTTCTTAGCATCGTTCAGGGCGTTCCACACGAGACCGGCCCAGTTACCAATGTTTTCTACGTTCATGATAAAAAATAATTAAACCTTTTTTTAACAATCTATCTGTTTGTGATATTAAATCGATGCAAAGGTAAGCCTTTTTTGCCAATCAACCGAAGAAATCATACAAAAAGTCATGCAAACGACCGAAAATGGTTATGCAATCGGTTGCGCTGACAGCATATTGTCACTCTCCTACTCTTCCTCCCATTAGCAGGTAGAGGGCCAATGTAGCAGCGAAGTCACTACGCTGGCCGTCGGTCAGCACCTTGGCACGGTTCACGCCACTCATTCCCTGCAGTTTCATCATTACCCAATTACCATGCGCCAGTGCATACACTAGGTCACGGTAAGCCTCATGCAGATTATCGTCACTGGCGGTCCACCACACGCCATCGTCCTGCTTGCCGTAAGACGGCTCGGCAGGATAAAACGAGTAATTATAGCCGTCGATGGTAAACACCACCTGGTCAAAGTCCAGCGGAGTATTCCCGCAGCTGCGCACCGATAGTCGCAACGGACCGGGCACACTGTCCTCACCTACGAGAAAAGAGAAATACACTTCATTGCCCACACTGTCGCCCGTGACATATCGGGAGCGCCATTCGCCATCAACAAGGGTCATGACCGTCATCAGCTGTTCGCGCGTGACGGTAACAGGATCGTCGCGCCATGTCAATCGAGCGCCTTCTTTTTGCCCAACCTGCTGCAATCGGTGTCCCACGATGGCGGCGCTGTCACGAACAGCGGCAGGCGGAGCGTCTACTGTGCCCCACACCTCCTCGCTGGTATCCCACGGATCAGCCTTCTCATCGGCTCGCCGGGACATCTCCTCTTGCAACTTTTTCATTGCTTTGATGCGTTCGCGCTCGGGGTGCAGGCGGCGCACTTGTCGCTGCCATGCTTCAGCAGTATCGGGAATGGCAGGCACAGTGCCGGCAGCCCACATCTGGGAAGCCATCAGAGTGATGAACAATAGCGCTATGTACTTCAACGGTTTCGTCACTTTCCTGTCATTAAAATCTATGCTATATAATTGAGAGCAACAGCAATTGGGCCTCCAGCGTGGCACGGGTAATCACACGATCACGGTCGCCGGGCAGCTGCTTGACTTGCGCTACCACCTTGTCGCCGCATTTGGCGGCCATCCACACGGTGCCCACAGGTTTAGTAGGTGTGCCCCCTCCGGGACCGGCGATGCCGCTCGTGGCGATGGCGCAGTCGGTGCCGATGGCACGACAAGCGCCCTCGACCATCTGCAGCACAACAGGCTCACTCACCACACCGTGGTCGATGATATCCTGCTCGTTGACGCCGAGCAGCGACATCTTCACCTCGTTGGCATAGCTCACGACAGCACCCTTAAAATAGTCACTGCTGCCGGCGATGCTGGTAATCTGGTGGGCAATATTGCCTCCCGTGCAGCTCTCGGCAGTTGATAGCGTCAAGCCGCGCTCCCTCAGGTGTTCGCCCAGAATCTCGGGCAACCGCTTGTCGCCGTCGGCAATGATGTGGCTGCCCAGGATATCGTGCAACTGGCGCGACAAGCGCTCCATGTCGTCGTTGATTTGGCGCGCATCGGTCGAAGAACCTGTCAAACGCAGGCGGATGATGCCGCCCTCGGGCAGATAGGCCAAGTGGATGCCGTGAGGCAGGTTGCGCTCAAACTCATCCAGCTGCATGGCCAGTGCCGACTCGATAATGCCTGTGACAACAAAAGTGCGGAACTCGATGTCCTCACCATCGTTGAAGCGGGCAAGCAACTGCGGAATCACCGCACGTTCCATCATTCCCTGCAACTCAAAGGGCACACCGGGCATGCTCACCAGCACCTTGCCGTCACGCTCAAACCACATCAGCGGCGCCGTGCCCATCTCGTTCTGGATGACGCGGCACGACGAGGGCACCATGGCCTGCAGGCGCGTGTACTCATTGAGTTTCAAGTGACGGCGCTCCATCACCTGGCGCACGTTGGCCTCGACAGCCTCGTCAAGCACCATCTCGCCGCCAAAATAGCGGCACAGTGTCGGCTTGGTGATATCATCTTTGGTCGGGCCAAGGCCTCCGGTCATGAGTATGACGTCGGTTTGGGCAAAAGCGCGGTCGATGGCAAGCTCAATCTGCTCGGCATCATCGGGCACCACCTGAACGGTGTTCACATCCCAGCCACGCGGCGTCATGTGACGTGCGATCCAGCCTGAGTTGGTGTCGGTGACCTGTCCAATGAGCAATTCGTCACCGATGGCAATGATGCTGTATTTCATTTTAGTTTTTAGTCCTTAGTTTTTAGTTACAGGGCGGGGATTTCCCTGGCGGGCCAGCCGAAGTCCTGATAGAACTTGACGGGCAGCTTGTTGTCCTTCACATACTTGGCAATGAAGATTGCACGGACCTGCTCACGGGTCTCCTGGTCACTGTTGATGCTGTGGAAGGCCTCGTACATTTCGCCAAAGATGCGCTTGGCGCTCTGCAGGTTGTTGCTGCCGTCTTCCACCTGCTCAAACGAGATGACCTCAAACTCGCCCTTCTCGTTCTTCTTGAGGCACATCTTGCCCGGATGGTCACCGCCTGACACAGTCTTCAGCGTATCACCAACCACATTGAAATTGAAAACCCAGAAGTCGCCCAACACCACAACGCTGTCGACAACGCTGTCGGTGGTCCATTGGTCACAGGCTACAACCGTGGGACAAGGGATGCACATCCCACCTGGAGCATATTGCGAGCCGATGGACTCAGCCAGATAGTTATTCAGGGCCGCATAGAACTCAGGGTTTTTCTCTATCTCGGCCATAAAAGCTTTATCCGATTCCTCTTTGGTGATCGGAGCGCCAGCCTTTGAATTGGACTGACACGCGCTCATAGCCATCACGCCGCTCCATATCATGAAAGCGGCCATCATCCAGAATTTCATCTTTTTCATTTTTCTTACAATTTAATTATTGATACTGCAAAGGTAGTATTTTTTTAGATTCCAGTTAAAATAGTGGCATTTTTTGCCTATTTTTGTGGTGTCCTTGTGCATCTAGAGGTTAGAACGATGAATAACAGGGAAGATTAACGGTTAAAATCAAGAGCATTATGAGACCTGAAGATTATAATGACATGAACCATGCCCCAACCCAAGGAGTTTTCACTCCCGAACAGGCTAACGAGAAAGAACGGCTGCGCAAGTCAATCCACAAGACATGCCGTATGAATACCGATTTTTACGTCATCCTGGCAATCTTGTTTGCCATATTTGGCATCGTCAAGTTCGATGAAGTGAGTGAGAGCAAACTATACTTGTGCCCTCTGATTGCCTGCCTGTTGGCGGCTTCGTTGGCGATGGGCTTCTATGCCATCATCTATAACCGCATCCGCCTTGACTCGACAGCAAGGGAGATGCAGCAGCACCTTGATTTGATAGGCTCAAACACCCTTTTCAGCAAGCTGATTATCATCACCATGACATTGTGCATCACTGCTGCGGCTGTTTTAGGGCTCATCGACAAGTGTCCATGGTATGTGGTGGTGCTGGCTGCCACTGGTATCATCGCTGCGATTGGCGGGGTATGGTGGTTGCTCAAGTACACAGGGAAAGCCGACCCGCGTGACGAAGACATTGAGAAATTACTTGCTCTGGAAGAAAAAGACAAATTGAATTAGTGAGATATGGCTCAGACGTTATTGTGGTTGATTATTGCGTTTGTAACGCTGGAGTTTATCATCAGCAGTGTTTTGTCGTGGCTCAATACCAAGTGGATGACACATCCCGTGCCACCGGAACTGGAGGGGCTCTATGACGAGGAGAAATACCGCAAGCAGCAGGACTACATGCGCACCAACAAGCGTGTGTCGCTCGTTGCCCGCTGTTTGTCGTTCGCATTGACGCTGGTTATCCTGGGCTGTGGACTGCTGGGTTGGCTCGACAACCTGTGCAAGTCCTGGACAGACCTGCCCGTGCTGCAGGTGGTGCTGTTCCTGCTCATCTACAACCTGTTCAATACCATCATCGCACTGCCGTTCAGCTACTATTCGACCTTTGTCATCGAGGAACGCTTCGGCTTCAACCGCACAACGCACAAGACCTTCTGGCTCGACACGCTCAAGTCGTTCCTGGTCTCGACTGTCATCAGTGCGGTGCTCTTGGGTGTGGTCTACTGGCTATACCAGACTTTCGGACAGGAGTTCTGGATTTGGGCAACACTCGTTTGTGCCGTGTTCATCATCTTTTTCTCATTGTTTTACAGCAACCTGATTGTACCCCTGTTCAACAAGCAGACACCGCTGCCTGAAGGCGAACTGCGTGATGCCATCACAACGGCATTGGCAAGTTTTGGTTCCAAATTCAAGGACATTTACATCATTAACGGCAGCAAACATTCCACCAAGGCCAATGCCTATTTCACAGGCTTTGGGCCCAAGAAACGCATCGTGCTCTATGACACCCTGCAGGACCAGATGACCAATGACGAGATTGTCGCTGTGCTCGCTCATGAATTCGGGCACTACAAGAACCGCGACACATTCAAGAACATGATAATCAGCATTGTGACGATAGCAGTGAATCTGTTCATTTTCTCGCTGCTGGTGGGCAACCCCGACTTGCCCGCTGCACTTGGCGGCACTGCCCCGTCATTCATCCTCGCCCTCGTGGCATTCTCACTGCTGCTGTCACCCATCGATATCGTGCTGTCACCCCTTGGCAGCGCCATCTCACGGCGGGCCGAATACCGCGCCGATGCGTTTGCCGCCAGCCACGGTCATGGCGAAGCCCTAATCTCTGGCCTGAAGAAGTTAGCCGCACACGCCCTGAGCAACCTCACGCCCCACCCGCTAGTCGTGTGGTACAGCTACTCTCACCCTACCCTAGCCCAACGCATCCGCGCCATCCGTAGTTCAACCAACAACCCAGACTAACGGCTTCACATTTTCACACAGCGCAAACAGGTGCAAACTGATTGACTGTGTTTGTTGCACAATTGTAGGGTTTTCTCCACACGTAATGGCGGCGGTGTCCATTAGTTACACGATACACCTCAAGTTTTCAAAGGGGTAGCGCTACTTTGGAAACTTTAATAATTGATAGGACCCACCTTGACAGCATCAACACTGCCATCGCTATAGGTTGTCAGCATGATGTTGACACCATTCCATGGCTTATCGCTGCTCATTCCCGCCAAGTTGATGTATTTCACATCGACAATATTCTTCTCACCCTGGTCAGTGACATGATCAAGCCCTGCGGCATGAGGCAGATGCTTGTCAAACCATTCAATATTGGCAATTAACGAGCTCTTCATTCCTTCCACTCTATCAGCGATGCTTTCAGTATTGCTGCGGTTCCATCGGATATTGTCTTGATAGAGTGCTTCGCCGCAATGCAGTAGATTTTCATCGATATATTCCATCCATGGTTGTACCTGAACAGGGTAAAATTGATTCCAGGCGTTTTTAACAGCGTCACAAAAGTCACCATCCTTTATCAGTTCACCTATCCAGTGTGGAGTGAAGCCGTAAGAAGTTTTCATGCGGAAGGTATAATCGGTTTTTTGTCGTTGATTGCAATTCAAATCCCACAATGGGCCTGCCACCCAACGGGCATCATCCTCCCAATCCTTGTGCAGGTAAAAGCTGCCATGAAATCCGTCGCTGTTGTCAAGTACTTCTTGAATGATGAAATAACGCGCCATTGCGTCCACATCAATCAGCCGCTCCCACTCTCCACTGGTTTTGTCGTCGTCATAGATGGCCGTATTGATTGCCTTAAACTCATCGGTCAACCAATTCTTTTGTACGCTGCAAAGCGAATCGGGAGAGTGATAAGTGATTCTGATACCCCACCGATCATTCTCTGGCAAAAAAATCTGATTGGCCTCAGAATAATTGTCCACCTCTACAAGCCAACCGTAAGGGATAGTACTCCCATCCATATTCCAGTTGGGCTGCTCATAGATGTTGAGACGGTTCTTGCCGATGCGGATCGTCTCGGTGAGCAGATACAAGCCAACGTAGTCGCCATTGAGTACTACTTCCACAGGCTTGGTCGATGGTGTCCATTCCATACTCATGATGTTGCCGAGTTGAAATCCTGCCACTGTCGATTCATGAAAATGAAGCAATGCCCAATGCCTGTTCTTCTTCATGCCAAGCAACGAGGTTTTATTCGCTAACTTGATTTTATAGGGCTTTTTGGCATCCCTCCAAGAGGAGTTTCCTCGACCTCGTATCTCAAGCTGCTCTGGGGTATCTTTACTGCCTATATTCATGTCTGGATTCAAATTGTCAACCATGTAGTAAGTTGCTGGAACGTAAACTGTCTTTGAAGTGACGGCCTGGTGATTTTGGGTCTCGATGTACATCACAGGCAATGTGCCCGATTGTCCAGCCACTGTCAAAACCGCCATGCACAAGTAGATGGTCACTGATGCTCTAAAAAGTAGATTTCCTTTCATGATTTGTCAGAAATAAAATTGCGATACAAAAGTAGAAGTGACCCCAGTGAACCTCAAGCACACTGAATCATAACTCCTCACAATGTGTTCACAAATGTTCACAAGACGCATGAAATGCCGTTGTTGCGACAGCAATATTGCTGAAATGCACTAACTTTGCAGCATGGAACGATGCGTACAATTTTTGATCACGTGTTGCTGCTTGCTGACAATTGTATCATGCGGCAGCAAGCACTCACAACCGCTTGCACTATTGACAGCTGACAGTCTAATCACCAACCACCCCGATAGTGCATTGCTGCTGCTTACCGACATAGCTGCCGATGCCGAAACATGGCCCAAGGAAGATCGTATGCGGTTCTATTTGCTTAGGAACAGGGCCGAGGAGAAATGTCATATCGTCCACGACAACGACTCGGTCATGCAAGAAGCTGTTCGTTACTTTGACAAGCACGGCTCATCTCAAGAGAGGGCGCTTGCCTGGTTTGAATTGGGGCGCGTCTATGACGAGATGCAGCTCACGGGTGATGCCATCAACGCCTATAACCATTCACTGGGCACCGATACGTTATCGACCGACAGTGCCGTCCTTTCAATCAGGGCACGCGCAGCCAATCAGATCGGGCAAGTGAATATGTATCAGGATTTGTACAGTCAGAGCCAGCCCCACTTCATGAAGGCCATTCAACTTGGAGAGTTGGCTGGCGATACTGTGCTTCAAATATTCGCCCTCCGCAATCTGGCTCGCAGCCATGTGGCGCTCGAGCAATATGATCAAGGTGTGGCAATGTTCAAGAAAGCGGCACAGATGGCTCTTGAGTACGATGATGCAGAGTCGTTCCAGACCATCCAAGTGGAACTTTCGGACACATACCTTAACCTGGATGATTTGCCCCGGATGAAAGCATCGCTCGATGCCTGTCACGGCCTTCATACAACCGATAGTTGCATCCTCACCAATCAGTACGCCAACTACTATCTTGCAACTGGCAATCTTGATTCGGCTGCGATATTGTTCCGCCAGGGACTTGACGCCGACAACCCATACGTGCAGCGGGATGCTATGCTCAACTCGGCCGACATCCTGGCCGAACGTCAACAATATCGTGAAGCATTTGAACTGCTGGCTAGGAGCATTGCCAAAGATGATTCGCTGACGGCTGTGGAAAAGGGACAGCATGCTAACCTGATTGCCACGCTCAACAAGAAGTTGGACAATGAACGCCGTCAGGATGCCAAGCTACGCAGGCAAGACTTGATTATTATCGCCCTGTCACTTTTCTTGCTTGGCATGATGCTGTTTGCTTATTTTACTATCAAGCATAAAAACCTGCTCAACCGGCTCCAGCGCGAGAAAGCAGAAAAACTGATGCAAGAACTGCGCGAGGCACAGCAGCAACCGCGTCCAAGCAGAGAGCAAGGGGCGCGAGCATTTTCTGAAACAGCGCTTTACACCAATTTCCACAATCCCCGATTTGTACCCAAGTTAGCAGACTACAATGCTCTTGAAGACGCGCTCAATACCACTTATGACGGTTGCATCGAGAAGGTGAGGCAACTCAATGGCAAACTCAAGGACAAAGAAATTATGCTCTGTATGCTTGAGAAAGCCAAAGTTCCTAACAAACTGATCTGTGCCTTCCTGGGCATGGAGCCCAACGCCTTGAGTATGATGCGCTCAAGGCTCTATTACAAACTTTTTAAAAGAAAAGGGACAGCCGACCTGTTCCATGAATTCATCAGTACCCTTTAATCATTTGTTGAACGATGAAGAAGATCTTAGGTTTTATCATTGTTATCCTAATCGGCACGGTACTTGTGGCGGCGGGCACACAGCGCCATAACAAAAAATACCGCCATGTGCGAACCAATAAAAAGGCATGGGCCAGGCTAGATGCCACCTGCGACACGCTCTCAATAGATGAATACGCACCTGAAGTGTGGGTCTCATGGGACTCAATTCTTATCTGTACCGATGTCACCTACAATGATGTGGAAGTGGGCATAACAGACCAGCTGCACGACTACGCCGTAATAAATCACTACTCATTTGAGCAGCTCACTCCCGAGCTGGATGAGCGCATCGACATCTCGACATGGGATGACGGAATCTACATGATCAGAATCTACATGAAATATGACCCTGAGGTTTGCATGTATGGCTACTTTGCCAAGGGCGAACAATACGAGGCTGAGGTTGAATCGCTAAATGATGAAATCTCGTCAGTTACGACAGTGGTAGAGGATCGCACGGGCTTGCACGACAACGCTATCTATGACCTGCAAGGACACCTCGTTGCACCGCAACACATGATTGAAGGCCAGATCTATATACAAAACGGCAGGAAATTCCGCAAGTAGGCATTTACCACTCGAGGAGCACGCTATCAGAGAAACAGGATATGTAGAGACGCAAAATTTTGCGTCTCCCAGTAGGCCTTGAGGTCACTATATTCTAGCTACGAGCGCAGATGCCAATATTTTGCGAGCCTCTTGCAAGCAATAAACTTAGCGGCTTAGCGTGAGGATTGTTGCTTTGGAGGAGCGGCCACGCCTTGGCGAAGTCCAAAGATGCCTTCCGCACGGGAGACGCAAAATTTTGCGCCTCTACATAGCGAGTGCATCATTAAACATTAACCTTTATCCCTTTTCCAGGGTTTTAGCCGTTACCTTATACCTTTAAACTGCGAGTGCAGCGAGCATCAACGCGGCTGCCTCACTAATCTCTAACCTCTAATCTCTAATCAAAAAAGGCTCCTGTTGGAGTCTTTTTTTAGATGATTACTCGTTGGAAAGGAGGGGCTGTGATATCGCAGAAGTCCTTGTCCAGGAACTTGTAGTGGCCGGCGATGGCGATCATTGCGGCGTTATCGGTCGTGAAGACGCGCTTGGGGATGAACGCCTTGAGGCGGTGACGACGGGCGTAGTCCTCGACGGCGGCTCGCATGCCGCTATTGGCCGACACACCGCCACCGATGGCGATGGTCTTAATGCCCGTGGCCTTGATGGCCTTGCCGAACTTGTCCATCAATATTTCGATAATCGTGCGCTGCAGCGAGGCGGCCAGGTCGGCCTTGTTCTCCTCTATGAAATTGGGATTCTCCTTGAGCGCATCGCGCAGGGTGTAGAGGAACGACGTCTTCAAGCCGCTAAAGCTGTAGTTGTAGCCATCAACGTGAGGTTTGGCAAACTTGAACGCCTTGTTGTTGCCCTCGGCAGCCAACTTGTCAATGATGGGACCGCCGGGATAAGGCAGACCCATGACCTTGGCGCACTTGTCGAAGGCCTCGCCAGCCGCATCGTCGATGGTCTGTCCCAACACCTCCATGTCACGCGGCGAGTTAACCTTGATAATCTGACTGTTACCGCCGCTGATGAGCAGGCACAGGTAGGGGAACTCGGGCACCTCGGCATCGGGCGTCTCCTTGACGAAATGGGAGAGTACATGGCCATGCAAGTGGTTCACGTCAACCAACGGGATGTCGAGCGCGAGGGAGAGCCCCTTGGCAAACGAGGTGCCGACATGGAGCGACCCGGGCAGACCGGGACCGCGCGTGAAGGCGATGGCATCAATGTCCTTGCGGTCGATGCCCGCTTGACGGATAGCCTCGCTCACGACGGGCACGATGTTCTGCTGGTGGGCACGCGATGCCAGTTCGGGCACCACGCCACCATAAGCCTCATGCACGCGCTGGCTGGCGATGACGTTACTCAACAATACCGTGTCTCGCAACACGGCAGCCGATGTGTCGTCACACGACGACTCTATTCCTAATATCGTTACACTCATCAGTTGTCAGTTCTCAGTTTTCAGTTGTCAGTTTGAGGCTGCAAAGATACTCATTTTTCTCAGAAGCGGAAGCCAGCAGTAACCTCAAGGTTGCTGTAGCTATTGTAGAAGCTGTGGTTGGTGCTCGTGTACCAGTGTCCCTCGTGGCTGAAGGTAAGGGCATAGAAGAAATTGCCAGCGGTACGGACGAGCGCCATGCGACCGTTCAGGTTGGTGGACAACAGCGACCTCTTTCCGTCGATAGAATTGGGGAAACTGTGGCGATAGCCAACACTGGGGACAGCGGTGACGTTGAAGAGCCACCCGTGATGGAAGACCCAACTGTAGCCATAGCCAATCATAAACCCGAAGTCGCGATAACGGAAGCGGTAGTCGGTCACCGTGCCGGGGAGAAATTTTCTCAATGTGTCGCTGAGGATACTCATATTCATGACCACATCCTGGTGGCTCAGGTAGATACCTGCCATCAACGAACCGGCGCTGCGTTTCTGGTACTTGGAGAAGCAGTAGGCAGCCGCTTGGGAATAGTGCGTGTGGTTAAAGATGTAATAGGCATCCAGGCCATAGCTCTCACGCTTGAGACCATAGAAAATCTCATCACCCAGCCACTTGCCCAACCGATGCAGGTGGACAGAACTCTCATCGTTCTTGCGATAGTAACCCTCGATAAAGATGCGTGATGTGGTGAACGAGAACTGCAATCGGCGGTTGTGGATGAATTTTCCAGCCAAAAGGTCACGGACGTTGAACATATAGGTGAAACTAAGGCCCATGCCACTGATGTGGAATCCGAACAGCGATGTGACGTCACTGTTGAGTTGCACAGGCGTTTCCCACTTGCCCAGATGTCCCGAGTAAAAGTCCAGCCAGTTACTGTTCTTGAGCATGACTTTGAACTTCTTTCCTTTCGTCTTGCCGGGATTGACAACATAGGTCGTGTCATAGAAGTTCAGGGCATGGTTAATCCAACGGTAGGCCTTGAAGCCGAAATTCAATGCACGAGGATAGACAATCGTCGTGTCGTTGATGCTCCAGCCGTGACGAAAGATTCTCTTTTTCCAGGCATTTTTGACGTCGATGTCCTCCAAGAGGGCTGAGTCGGATACTGCAGTGACAGCTATCGTATCCATTGCCGTGATGGTATCCATAGGGGTTACCTGTAACAGAGTGTCGGTCAAAGCCGGCATATCATCGGCCAGCGATACTACGTATCCCAACCACGACAACATCAGCAATATGACAACACGCTTCAACATCATTCTGTTCTATGGGAGGGGCGCAGGGTGACAATCGGCACAGGTTGACGCACACTGTCTTTGTGTTTGTCCTCATTCGACGGTTCCCGCTTGGGAATACTGTCTTCAGGAATGGCCTTGAGTTGGGACGATCTGTCGTTTTCCTTGCGCTTCGGCTTATCAAAGTCGTGTTTCCACATGATGCCCACGCCTTGGGTCGTCAAGGCATTACGCAAGTAATAATTCTGGTCATTAAAATGGTTGTAGGCCTTCAACCTGAATGTTCCCTTGCTGTTGAGCAGATACTCCAGATCAAAATCGCCAATAAAGTTGGTATTGCTCGTGTGGTAAGTATTGTCACGATAGCCGAAGTTACCGTTCAGCAACAGCCTGTTGTTCAGCAACTGGCTGGACAATGCCACATCCACCTCGACATCGCTGAAGTCACCCTTATTGGTACGGACATTGGGGGCAATGGACAAATTGTCGGTCATCTTGCCCAAGATGTTGCTCAACTGGCCGGCAATGGTCGAGGAGGCCACCGAAGTGAGGAACTCGTTCTGGTTGGCCGAAGTCCCCATATACTCGGGCGTATAGAACCGGTTAAGCGCCAGCAGATAAATAATCTGACGGTTCATCATCTCATCGGTGCTGATGATGCTCTTCACCTTGTTATGGGCCTCGGTAGTCAGCGACGGGAACTCCAGGTCAAACGAGATGTCGGGTTGCGATATGATGCCCTTGGCTCGCAACAAGGCGTGAACGGGCACATTGGTGCGGTTGAAGTCGTCATCATGACCGAAGGACTCGTCAAGGTCACGGATATTGGCATTGAGCGAATAAACGGCTTCAATATCCAGAACGGCGGCATAGGGGTCACCCTGGAAACTGATGCTGCTGCCGTCACGAATGGTGAAGTCCTTGAGAATCACATCTTGCAAGGTGAAATTATAGGTTCCCTTGTCCAGCGTGTATTTGCCATAGGTCCCCAATTCGCCGTTATTGTTATAGGTCAAGCGCATGTGACCACTGCCCGTAGCCTTGATGCGGTCGCCACCAACGGGGTCCATGATGACAGTCAATGCCACATCGGGGGTAATGTCGCCCTGCAAGTCAATGTTATAGGCACTGGGCTCGGATTCCGGTTCTTCCTGGTGAGGCTTGTACTGGTTCAACTTGCTGAGCACCCACTTGATGCTCGTGGTGTCCTCCTTAACAACGGGCGGGGGCACAGCATTGCGGTCACGGAAGGTGATGAAGTCATAGGCTCCCGCCTGTTCATCGTCACTCATGACAAAGGTGAACTTGCTGCGTGGAGCCGAGTTCATGTTGACCCTGATGTTGACAATGCCTGGTCCACCATCGACGAAGCATGCGCCATTGCCATAGATTGTGCCGTACCAAACGGGATTGATGCCAGGATTGGTATCATAGCACAAGAAGTTGTGGGCATCGGTAATGGCAAAGCTGAACTCGGGACGATGGAAGGCATCATGCTTGAGCCAGCCGCCCAACTTCGCCTCGTGGCCCTCGCGGTCATGGATGGGGATGTCGCTGAACGCGATGTAGTCAGGGATGATGTGGATGGGCACGTCCGAGGCCGTGTACCAACAGTTCACATAATCCAAGAAGAAACGGATGGAATCAGCCACAATATCACCCTCAAGGTTGATGGTGTGGAAGTTACCGAAGAGAATCGCCTTACCCGACATTTCGCCCTGCACGTCGCTCGTGAAGGCAGCCATATAGGGCTTGAGGAAGCCAACATTGGCATGATCGGTGTCAAACTCAATATATAGCGAATCGTCGGCAACATAGATGCCACCGTCCAGCGTGCTGCGGCGTCCATTGGGCTGGTTGATGTCTCCATTGACCAAGATGCCCTTGGTCTCATTGTCATAGTCCACCGACATGTCAAGGTCGCCCATGACAGTGCCATTATAGGATATTTTCTTAATCAACAGGCTGGGGCTATGCAGGCGTGGCGAGCCCGAGAGCAGGTCACTGGCAACAAATTTGCTGGTCGCCCGGCCACCGAAGTCCACATGGTCAATCGCAAGGGTTTGGAACACATAGTCCAGATTCAAGTCATTCAATTCCAGGCACAGCTCATCATCGGGGTCATGTGACACCGTTCCATCGATGCGCAACAGCTGTTGATCGTGGCTACCCTCAATATTATTGACCGTTATCACACCGTTATCGATGTTGATGGACCCCTTGGCAATGTTCCAGATGGTATCGGCAATCACCATTTCAGAGGGTTTGACATCAATCATCGCTTTGATCTTGCCATTGTCTCCACGATTCAACAACGAGCTCAGCAACAAATCACCATTGAAGTTGAAATTTTTTCCATCGGTAGCTGTCGTGTCGCCCTGGACAGCCCAGTGCAGTTTGGCATCTATCCGGTTGTCGAGTCCCGATGCCAGCATCTGCAAATCAATCTTCTTGCCGTTCTTGATGGGGTAAGCCGATTGGGCCTGCAGCTTCACCTCATTGGTGATGCTATCCATACCGATAACCAGTTGTGTGCCCGTGATGATCTTGTTGCCTTGCCTCAAGAACGGCGCGTCAACGGTCAAGTCAAACGTGTTGTCGCTCTCAGACAAACCTCCCTTGAGCGTATAAGTCAAGAAGGGGTAAATCGGCAATTTCAGGAGTCGGTTCAATTCATCGTCGGGATGAACCGTAAATTCAAAGGTAGCATCGTTAGGAATACCGCTGTGGGTATAGTCGGCATAATTCTCAAAATACAACGGGAAGGTGCTGGCAAGCATGTGCTTGATAGTGGGGACTATCGTCTTGAAGTCATATTGTCCTGAGATAAACCCTTCGATGTGGTCGCTCTCGATGCTGATGACCTTATCATAGCCGTTGTTGTCGGCATCGAGTTCCAAGCTATTGAACTTCAACCCATTGTCATGATCGGTAAAGGCAAAGTCAGTCACCTTGACATGGCCAGTGGCATTGTCCAATGAATTGCCCCAGAACGAAGCGGTGGCAGTGGCTTTGAGACGGTGATTGGGATACTTACTATAGGCTCCCAGACGGGCCAAATCCAGCCCGTCAACCGAGAGATTCACATCATAATTGGAGTTAACGCCATCGAGCAAAGCCTTGCCGTCGAGATTGACACGGCCGTTGGGGTCATTCATCGACAGATTGCCCATGAAGCTATTGCCTTGCTTGTCAACATCGGCCTTGATGTCATGATAGCGCACGCCCTTGAAATCGATAAACGGCAGCTGGCCCTGCAAGTGGCCCGACACATCACCACCATTGATGACTGCATCGACCTGAGCATCCATTGCCACCTGGTTGAGCAAATCGGTCTTGGCAAGCAGGTTGCCTATCTCCAATCCATCGGTCTTGACATGTCCTGTGAAACGGGACGCCCTTCCTTGTTTTGTCAGGGCTCCGTTCAGGTCAACACGTCCCAGCGAAGTGCCTACGTTGCCATTAAAAGTCAGGTGGTTGGTCCTGCTGTGCAATTCTCCGTCCAGCGTGATGCCACCGCAGCGCGAGATGATGTCACGCGCCTGGCTGGAAATGCCAGGTATCATGCCGAGAATCTGGCTGATCGTGGTAGCATTGGCATCCAAGTCGATGCGGTCCAGATCCAATGAGCTGTAACCGCCTGAGGTGGGCAACAGATAACTGCCTCGGGTGCTGAGTGCCAACCCACTGCCATCAGAACGCACATTCAGGACAGGCACCTCAATCCGTGAGCCGTCACGCACCACGGTTGCTGCAATGTTCATCGGCTCATTGAATTGGCTGAGCTTAGGTGAGAAAGCCGCAAAGTCCGAAAGCGTAATCTTACTGCCGTCGGTACTCAACCGCAAGGGCATCTGAGCAATCTCACTGCCCAGGGTCTTAAGCGAGGTATATTCCAGGTGCACATCATCAAGTTTGATGTCACTGTTCGGCAGTTTCACTTTGATATCCTTGACGTCCAGGGCATTATCTGTCAGATGAAGATCGGTGGAGAGACGCTTCAGCGAGAAACCGCTCCCCTCGTCAAATGACAAGCGTTTCACACGGATGTCAAAATCGTTGTTCTTCAACCTTGGCAAGGAGAGGTCGGCACGCAGGTTGTTCACGGCCAAGTGATTCACATCAAATTGTCCTGGTTTCCTGGGTTGGTCCAGCACATCATAGGTAAGGGATGACTGCCTCATCACGACCGTCTTGACCCGAACGTCAAAGGGTTTGGGCGGCTTGTCGTCCTTGGGCTTGAAAGCATCGATGATGAACTGCACATTGGTGGGACTGGACTTATCAGGTCTTGTCACATGCCCCTTCAGGCCTATAATCTCGCCATAAGTGACAACGATGCGATGATTGGCTAGCAAATCCTTCAGGCTGATGCCGGCACCCAGCTTATCCACCATGAGCAAGGAGTCGCCCTGCTGGTCATGGACGAGGACATCCATGAGTTCCAACTGGTTGAACGGGGTGATGGAAACCGAGCCGATTTTGACGTCAGTGTTAAGGAATTCACTAAGGGCTTTCTCACCCTCTTTGCACAAGCGTTGTTGAACAGGGGGCAATAACAACAGCAAATCGGCCAGCGCGACAATAGACACGATGACCACGAGCATGGTAACCACCACGCTACGCACTACGTTGTATGTTCCTCTTGTCAGATTCATGTTCTAACGGATTTCCTCCCTGTCCTGCAATTTCAATGCCAACTCATTAGAGTTCATCAATCTGTGCGAGCCACAGCCTGGACGAAGCGTCGCTGGGCATGCGCCAGTCACCACGGGGCGACAACGAGACGCTGCCCACCTTGGGACCGTCGGGAAGGCAGGAACGCTTGAATTGCTGGGCAAAGAACCGTCGTGTGAACGTGCGCAGCCATTTCTTGACGGTCGCATCGTCATACACACCATGGAAAGCCTTGCGGGCCAGCAGATAGAGTTTGGCGGGCGTGAAACCGTAGCGCAGCATGTTGAACAGGAAGAAGTCGTGCAGCTCGTAGGGGCCCACGATATCCTCGGTCACCTGCAGGATAGTGCCGTCCTTGGCTGCAGGCGTCAACTCGGGGCTGATGGGTGTGTCCAGGACATCGAGCAGGGTGGCGCGGATGGCCTTGCCCTTCTTGGTACCGTCGTTGAGCGACGAGGCGAACCAACGCACAAGGTGGCGAACCAGCGTCTTGGGGATGCTCACGTTGACGTTATACATCGACATGTGGTCGCCGTTATAGGTCGCCCAGCCCAGGGCCAGCTCCGAGAGGTCTCCCGTTCCCAGGACGAGGCCGTTCACCTTGTTAGAGAAGTCCATCAGGATCTGGGTGCGCTCGCGAGCCTGGCTGTTCTCGTAGGTCACATCATGGTTATTCGGGTCATGGTCAATGTCCTTGAAGTGCTGGGTCACAGCGGCAGCGATACTGATTTCGTGCAAGGTCACACCCAGTGACTTGACCATCTCGCAGGCATTGGTGTAAGTGCGGTCGGTCGTGCCGAAGCCCGGCATCGTGATGGCATGAATGTCCTTGCGGTCTCGGCCCATGCGGTCAAATGCCCTCACAGCAACCAGCAACGCCAGCGTGGAGTCCAGACCTCCCGAGACACCGACGACAATCGTCTTGATGCCCGTGAAGTCCAGGCGGCGCATCAGGCCCTCGGTCTGGATGGCGATGATTTCCTCGCAACGGGCGGTCAGGCGGTCATCCTCGGCAGGCACGAAGGGCAGACGGCGCACGGGGCGCAACAATTCCTCTTTCTCGTAATCGAGCGGTCCTGCCACAATCATGGGAATGCGGTCAAACCGGGTGCCGAACTGTACCATGCTATCGGCAAAACTGCCGTTGATGCGGCGCTCGTTCTCGAGGGCGGCAATATCAATATCGGCGATAGACATCTGGGCCCGTGTCGTGAAACGCTCACCCTCGGCGAGCATCTTGCCATTCTCGGCGATGACGGCATTGCCGCCAAAGACCAGGTCGGTCGTCGATTCTCCATAGCCGCACGAGGCATAGACATAGGCCGCGATGCAGTGGGCACTCTGATGCTTGATGAGGTCCATCAGATAGGTATGCTTGCCAATCAGCTCGTTGCTGGCCGACAGGTTGACAATCACGTTGGCACCATTGATGGCAGCGATGCTGCTGGGCGGGGCGGGAACCCACAGGTCCTCGCAGATTTCCACCGCCACGCGGGCCCGTCCGGCCTCAAATATCTGGTGGGTGCCGAAGGGCACTTCCTCACCGCCCACGACGATGCTGTCCTTGCCGGCGATGGCAGTGATATTGCTCGTGGTGAACCAGCGCTTCTCGTAAAATTCCTTGTAGTTGGGGATATAAGTCTTGGGGACCACCCACATCTCGCCGTGGTTGATGACCACCGCGCAGTTGAAAAGATGTCCGCTACAGCGCAACGGAGCCCCGACAATGACCATCACGGGCGTTTCCTTGTAGTGGTCAAACAGGGAGACAAGTGCCTGTTCGGCCGCATCGAGCAGCAGCTCGTTCCCGAACAAGTCGGCACAGGTGTAGCCCGTAACACACAACTCGGGCAATACCACAACGTGGGCACCAGCCTTGACAGCCTGGTCAGTCCCCTCAATGATATGGGCCAGATTGCCCTCGACATCGGCCACATTTACCTGGGGCACAACGGCTGCCACACGCACCAGACCGTAGTCGGTTACCGTATTCTTCTTTGTTCTTGCCATAGCAGTAATATCTTTTCAATAGGTTTAACTTGCAAAGTTAAGCATTTTTGGCATAAGTTATCCTTATTTTTCGCTACTTTCTCACAAAGTAAATTTCAAACTGCCCTCAACAGCCTCAACAGCAACTAGGTGACATTTAATTTGCAGGTTACATTTTATTTGGTTAACTTTGCCACAAAATGCAAAACTCATAGTCATGGAAAAGAAAAAACATCTTATCGTCAGATTGATTCTGCTCGTGCTGCTGTGCTTTGGCACGAGCCTGGTGCCCACGTCATGTGGCAGCGATGAGCCCAACTATCTCGTGGGGTATTATCTCACGATTGATTCACAGGTCAGGCTCAGCGTCTATGAACAGGACGAGGAACAAGGAACATCGGCCGACCCTGATGCAGATGTATTATCCAACACCATTGTCAGGATGAAAACGGCACTGAAGCAAGCTTACCCCGAGCCCACCTACCAGGGCGATGATGCCGCTGTCATCGCCGCTCTGGATAATATATACAGGAAGTACAAGACCATGTACAGCCATCTGGAAAGAGGCACCGTCTGCACGGTGAAGCTGCATCGCGCCAAATTGGACGACGGCATCGTGATCAACAGCAAACCCATGACGGCTTTCTTCTTTGGTGCCTTGCCTCCGACCTACGAACAACCTGATTGGTGATTTTTCACACTTTATTTTTGCAGAATCCACTAATTCAAATTAATTTTGCATCAACAAATCGATTATCAACTATAAAAGAAAGGAAACGAATATGAAGAAGTTCTTTACGCTACTGTTTTGTGTCGCTGGCATGGCTGTTGCTGCCAATGCCCAAGACGTAACCCCTGTCCGCCAGTGCATCGACGCACTGCTGGCTCAGGATCACAACACCAGGGGTATCGTTGCTCCCACGATGGATCCCAACCAAGACGGCATCCTCAATGTCGCTGACATTGCTTTCCTGATTGACCAGAATCTGAAGCAGAACAATGTGCAGAAGGCACCTGCCAAGGATATCGACGTAAAAGCCCTTATCAATGAGGTGCTTGTCAGTGATGGCGATCCCAATGTCGACGATGTGACTGACGCTATCAACAAGAAAATGAATAAGAAAGAATAACGCATGAAACGACTGCTTTCACATTGGCGGGGGCTGATGCTCTCGCTGATGGTTTTTGCCGCCTTTGCAACACTCTCGTCGTGCGGGAATGACGAGCCCGACAATTCGGTCATCGATTACTACCTGAGAATCGAGGAGGAATTTCTTGTTGATGGCTCCACTAGTCATACCGATCGCTATTTCAACCCGGTCACGCGTATGAAAAGTGCCATCAGTGCCGCCTATCCCGAGCCTGACACACAAGGCAATGACGAGGCTGTGGTTGCAGCCTGTGACAAGGAATTTGAGACCTATCAGAGCCTGTATGCAGGGGGCAAAGAGCACCTGACCTGCCTATTTGAGCTCGTGCGTGTCACCAAGGTCAACGGCATCGTACGTAGCAACGAGACGCTCAAGGTATACCAGTACAACATCAATCCGCCTGCAATAGAGGATTGATTGAAGGTAACGACTCTAAGAGTTTTTCCACCAAACGGGAGAGGGCATACTCGCCTATCTCCCGTTCTTTTATCCATACATATCCGGGCGGTAGTGCTGTGCGCTCGGTCGGCTCGGCGAGGTAGAAGTCGGCCAGCAGGATGCGGTGGGTGAGGACGTGTTTCACGCCGCTGGCCAGCAACGTGAGCGGGCAGCCCAGGTCGGGCAACGGGGCATCCTCGACCAGCAGCGGCTCCCACAGGCCTTGCCAAATGTCGCCAGCAGGGCGGCGACGCAGCGCCGTCATCCCCTCGTGGCGGACGTAGATATAGCATAAACGGCGCACCTTCACTTGGAGCTTTTTCTCCTTGACGGGCAACTGGTCGATGCGGCCCGTGCGCAACGCTTCGCAGGTCAATGCAACGGGGCAGTCCTCGCAGCGCGGCGAACGCGGCGTGCACCACGTGGCGCCAAAGTCCATCAGCGCCTGGTTGAACGTGCCGGCCTCAGCCTCGGGCAGCAACTGCTGGGCGAGGGCCTCAAAGGTGTGTTTGCCGCGGGTGGTATTGATGGGCACATCAATGCCGTAGTGGCGGGCCAGCACACGATAGACGTTGCCATCGACGGCGGCAGCAGGCAGACCGAAGGCCATCGAGCCGACAGCAGCGGCAGTGTAGTCCCCTACCCCTTTTAAAGCCCTCAGGCCCTCGATAGTGCGCGGGAAACCGCCCATCTCAACGATCTGGCGGGCGGCGGCGTGCATATTGCGGGCACGGCTGTAGTAGCCCAGTCCCTGCCACAGGCGCAGCACTTCGTCCTCGCTGGCTCCAGCAAGAGCCTCCACGGTCGGGAAGCGCTCCATAAAGCGATACCAGTAGTCGCGGCCCTGCTCGATGCGCGTCTGCTGCAGGATCACCTCGCTCACCCAGATGCCGTACGCATCACCGATGCCACGCCACGGCAGTTCGCGCCCATTCAGCGCAAACCACCTCAACAAAGCCGTTGTAAACCCTACCTCACTCATATTTCTCCACAAAACCTCACGCAAATCTCACGCAAATCTCACGCTAAGCCGCCAAGACGCTAAGTTTTTTTTAAATCATTTGCTCGCAAGAGGCTCGCAAATATACTATCTTTTCACATATTGCGAGCCCTTGCGAGCAAACAAAATATCTTAGCGCCTTAGCGGCTTAGCGTGAGCAACCGGAACGCGGATGCCAGCTTAAAAAACTTTGCGCCTTAGCGGCTTAGCGTGAGCAACCGGAACGCGGATGCCAGCTTAAAAAACTTTGCGCCTTAGCGGCTTAGCGTGAGGTTTTTAAAGGTTCGCAGATAGTAAAACAATGGATGTCTTTGCCTGGAAAAAGTTGACTCATAAAAAGAGTCAAATAAATGGATAAGAAGTTAAGAGAAAGAAAGTACATGGAAGCTGCCAAAATGCGTAGTCAGGGCTATTCATTGCGCGTTATTGGCGA